>TARA_B100001093_G_scaffold260992_1_pt1 | contig 23117 bp, 40 predicted proteins | sample TARA_B100001093 | Tara Oceans TARA_B100001093 (sample SAMEA2623116) | marine metagenome | biome: marine biome (ENVO:00000447); feature: surface water layer (ENVO:00002042); material: "saline water (ENVO:00002010), including plankton (ENVO:xxxxxxxx)" | depth 5 m | reverse complement strand
GAATCATTTTTTATTCTGTAAACTCCAGGCGATAGTTGATGATTTTCCACCACAAACCATTCAGATTGTTCTTGTAAAATGTCAAGAATATCAATGCCTGTGTCATTGTGTATTTTAGTGATTCCCTTTTGATCAAGATTTCCATGTTCTTTAATAAGATATAATGCGGCCGCGTATGAACCGAGTTTAGATCCGAGGCCTGGAGCTTTTGCCATGATCTTTTTTATGTTGAAAACGAGTCTATGGAACGGTGTATAATATTCTCTGTACTTTTCCCGATTTTCCATATTGCCCATATCAAAATCTTTACGTCTTTTTCCTTTTTCGTCTATAATTCCAGCTTTAAAGGTCTCTGTTTCTTTGATAGGGGTGGTCAATAATTTTAAAAATCTTATTGTGTACACTAGATCAGCGGCTGATTTTAATATTCCCATTATCTCATATCTCTTAATATTTTTACTACATTTTTGTTCATAGAAATTCCAGTAAGATCGTCATTGGTTATAGCTTTTAAGAATATCAAAAATGGTTTTAGTGTCGACCACTGTTCGATACCTTCAATTTTTAATGCAAGCATTTCTATTCCCGCTTCATATCCAAACACGTTGAATATAACAATAAGATGATTCAAAATTAATCTTTCGGATAACTCTTGAGTCAGTACATATTTATTCAATAAACGCTTAACATATTTAAATCTTTTTAGATCAGAGTAAAATTCTTCACTATCTATGCATGTTGGATTATAATAATGTTGTGCTGCGTATAATACTAAATTTTTATTTGTTAATTTCATTATCTAAAAACTCTGGTAAAGTCTTATATTTTAAAGGAAGTTCTATATTGAAAACCGCTTTATTAAACGGTTCAAGCCAATCCCAGTCGTCTTGTTTTACAGTACCATCAAAATCTTGCATATAATGATATGTGGGATTTATTTTTTCCTTATGTCTTACCATATTTAGACCACCATTAAGAGCGATCCTTTTGAGTTTTAAAAATTGAATAGTGTCTTCCCCCACTATCAGAGAATTATCATAATGCATTAGTTCAGCACATTTTCTTGATATGAATACTATTCTACACATTGACTCGTGAGATTCACCATATTTATTTACTATGTCATTAAATACTAGTCTATGTTCAGCTATTTTTTCCGCTTCTTCAATATTATAATTTCCAGTTTCTTTTTGTCTAAAATAATTTATTATATCTTCTTTAGTCATCGTTTGGTGGTCATGACTAGATTTATCAAAAGGGTAATAATGAATATAATGAGAACCTTTTTTTGATTTTTTAACGGCTCTCTGTCTATATAGAACCAAACATTCAGGCGCATCTTTTCTCATAGATAGTCTTTTGTATAAGTCCACTCCATAAGGAGTTAACATATCATCCCCATCAATATGAACCATATAATCTTCATCGCTGTTTAAAAACAACTGTAAAACCGAATTTTTACCAGTTGCTGGTGTTCCATCACATTCCGTTACATGATATTCTATATCAAATTTAGAACAAAAAGAAACCGCAGTATCAACATAACCCTTATCTAATGAGTTAATGACAACTACGGTCTGGGGCATAGGGAGCAGCACAAAATGTCTCTGCAAACACTCTATGTGTTTGGATGTAAGAATATAAAATTTCACAAGAAATTAATCTAAAACTTCTTTCAAACCACAGTTTTTTAGTGTGGTTACCATATCTCCTTTCTTGAGATTTTTTACCATATCTATTCCATGATGTCTAGCAAATTCTAACAGTTCCTTTTTACTCATTTTTTCTAGAGGTTTATATGAAGGAGCTTCTGTTAGAAACCTAGATTTTAATTTTCCCGTCTCTGGATCAGTTTTCTTAAATATCATAAAATAACCTAAAACACCAATAACTAAAGCAACTAAAGAACATGCGAACAGGGATATCTCAGTTTCCATTGTACTATCTCTATTTTTTTACTTTTTAACTGGTTTCATGTCCCCAGCTGGATTGTCGGTAGGTCTTTTCTTTTTAGAAGGCCCACCCTTTCCAGCTTTGACAGCTGTCTCTGCAGCCTTTTCACCATCAGCAACAACTTCTGGTTTGTCAGCGTCATGTTGCTTAGCGAATTCTTTTGACTTAGGTGATGACTTAGACATCATCTCTTCTGGTTTTGCCGCTGAATCTGGAACTTTTTTCCCTAAAGCTTCTTCGATTTGTTCCCACATAGCATCAAAAGATTCCTTTATCTTAGAAATTTCTGCTTTTTTATCAGCGGTTTTAGGATTCTTTTTCATATCAGAATCAGACTTAGGTTCTTTATCAGTCATTACTGGATCTTCATCTTCGTCTTCCAACTCCTTTTCAGTCTTCTCAGACTCCTTTTTCTTGACTTCTTCTTTAGCTGGTTTCTTACCACCATCTATAGCATCATCAGTCGCCTTTCTCTTCTTATGAAGATACTCGTCAGATGAATCGACATCACCATCATTATCTATATCCTTATCTTTACGATCTTTAAACTTTTTGTCGTTCTCTTTATCGTTTACGGGATCTAATTTTTTCTTTTCTTCTAGTGCTTCATCTGAGACCATTTTTTTATATGCCTCTATCGCACCCATTAGTTTATTATTTGACATTTTTATAGTCTCTCTTAGTTAATATTCATAGTTAATATTTTAAACATAGTACCTATGGCGGCAGTTGCAGTAATATACATTACCCCATATAGGATTTTAACGGCACGATGAGCTTCATCAGCCTTACTTTCTAGGTTATCAATTTTCTCTGACAATCTATTAATTCTTTTATATTGGTTTTGATGCGCTGTTTCTATTGCGATGAGTTTTTCCTCTGCTCGTGCAATGGATATCATTGCTTCTGAAAGTTTATCAATTTTCTCTTCGATTCGTGTTAAACGATCATCTACCCATTTTTCTTGTGGATCTGCCATTTCGGACTTTCCCATTGTAAAATTAAATTTATTACTCTATTTATAAAATTAGAGGCCTGCTTTATTTGCGATACCAACTAAAACTTTGGTATCTATATTATATTGATTTGCTATATCACTAGCATAATATGCAAGACCATGACGGCCTGGGTTCTCTTTTTGTTTCCTAGTCCAGAGATTTTTCAGAACTTTAAGTGCGGCATTATACTTTTTTTTCTGAACCGTATTTGCCATCACTCTTTTTATCAGTTTGCCTGTAGGTGCCTCAGACACCGTTCCAGATTCTTTATATTTTTTAAAAGATTGCATCAGTTTTCAACCTTCGCACCAGCTCTCCACTGTCTACAACTCCAATACCTCGCCTTCCACTTTGGGCCTGGGTTGTCACAGTTATGTCTAGCGCGAAAACTTTTTCTTCTCGCTGGATCGTCTCTCTTGATCTCCATATTAGGATCACCGAAAGAGACTTTTACCACATTTCCTTTGTCGTTTTTTACGTATACGTAGAACTTTTTAGTTCCACCTCTCTGAATCTTATTGAGTTTTACGTTTTCTTTTTTACCATCTTCTGAAACGTAAACGGCATCTTCTATGACGAGTTCTTCGTCTAATGAAGAACAATCGTCACAACATGATTCAGATATAAATTGTGAAAATCTTTTCATGATTATCCTTTCATACTCAATGCTTTCTTTAACCCAGCAAATGATTGATTCACCATGTCTTGAAACTTTCTTTTTACCATTGGTTTCTTGATCGAATCAAACTTTGTCATGACTAGTTGACAAGCCTTCTTGGGGAAATTTTTACTAGATCCATCTTTGAAGTTTAACATAACTCCTTTAGGCATGTCACAACCACGTCTGATTTGAGATATTACATTTTTACTTGCAGCCTTTCTATCATCATCGGTAGCTTTATAATCATCATCGTCCGCTGAGTCTTTTCCCGACTTACCCATATCTTTCATTGCGTCACGTTTTGCACTGAATCTCTTTTCTTCAAGTTCAATCTCTTCTTTTTTCATGAGTTTCATTGCGAGATTAGCGAGTTGACCTATTTTCATCTTGTCCATTTTCGTTTTATTAGTATCATTTACTTTATCATAAATCTGAGAAATAGCCGATGCGGTAAACATATCGACCATGACACCTTGAATTTTTTTTGCCTGTTTCTTTGAAACGATATCTTTTACTTGTGGTATTATAGTCGCTTCATTAAAAGACTTGAATGATTCTGTTTTACACTTAGATCCTTTTTTGTGAGCCTCATCTTTTGGTGGCATCATAGTAGGTTCTTTGTGGTAACCAGTGTTATCACAGTGATCACATCCTTTGCCTTCACACTTAGGACATATCTCTTTGTCCTCTAAAACTTCTTCACAGTTGTAAGTTTTGCCTGCAAACACGAAAGTTGTCTCGCCTTTCTTCTTTGCCTGTTTCGCTGCATAGATAAACTGACTTTTATCTTCAGTCTTGGATTTCTCACCTTTCTCTTTCTTGGCGATTGCGATTGCCGCTTGTTGAGCTGGAGATACTGCCTCAGCTAAAGACCAACCCTTGCGAAGATATTCTTTTTCCTTAGACTTATCAATTACAATAGTCTTACCGCGTTTGACCACCATGACATCCTTTTTAGGATCTTTCATTTGACGAACTTCTTCGATTTCTTCACGTGCGACTAACTTCCAACCTTGTCTTTTCATTTTGTCGGCCGTCTTACCATCAACCTTACGAGTGTAGGGGCCCTTTTTCACAGTGTAATTCTCTGCGCCTTCTCTTATATCTTTAAATGTTTTCATTTTATGCTAAATCCTTGTCGTGATTCAGGTTTCCCTTTTTCTTTTTTACGATAAATGCATTGACTCGAGCATGACCCCATTGTGAAGGAGTAGTGCCTGGTCTATGTCCTGTTTTCCATGCAGCAACACCTCGATTATAAACCTTTTTTAATGTCGCTACTGATATTCCGCTTTTCTTAGACTTGTCCGCAAAAGAATCTTCTTTTATTGTTTTCTCCATCGGAGTGTCTTTTTTATATTTTTTTAGTAAGTCTCCAGTTCCTTCTTCACCAGCGCCATGTTCTTCACCATACATGTCATTATAAGCCTTAGTGTACTTTGAAGGTTTGGTCTTCGCGGTTTTGTCTCCTGGCGCTGGTTTATATGCAGAAGCGTCATCATCGGACTTCTTACCATGTTTTTTAAAGTGTGCATCTCGTTTTGTCTTAGTAGACTTTTTAAGACCCTTGTGATATCTTGCTGGTTGCGTTCCTTCTCTATCTTTTATATCTGGATCTTGTCTTTCTATAATCGATAGCCACTTGTCAAACCCAACGGTCTTAATGTCTAAGTCTTCCGCGACTTTCATAGCCTGAGCGGTTGCTATCGCCATCTTCTTATCCATAGGCATATCAGGATTCTCTTTTTCTATCGCTTTTGCAATCTCTTCTCTTTTCTTAAGTTGAGCTGCACTCATTTTCTTTTCTTTAACTTCTGGGACGCAATTGGGAACCATTTTGTTTCCTTTCTTTTTAAGTCCCACTTGTTTGTATCCGTCCCAACAATCCTCGTCTATCTTCTCTACCGCATGTAACCACTTTCTATATTCTCTACCATTCGATTCAACTATAACAAAGTTGGCTCCTAATTGAGTGACAGTACCAATTTCTTCCGATTCTTTGATTACTACGACATCACCCACCGAAAACAGTTCGCCCTTAACAAACGCCTCTCGTTCTTCAGACAGTGGAGAAAGTGATACATGATTTCTAAACTCAGTAGTTTCTTTTAAGCCCATACCAGAACGAACATCATTAAATAACTTTCTCGCATCCGAGTTAGACATGGATTTAGAAACACCCTGAGAAAAAGAAACAAAGTCGTTATTCTTCGCGTTCATTCTTTGTTTGGATGCGGACATACCTTCCACACCTTCAGCATCTGGATCTCTAGCTCCAGCAGAAGTCACGTCTATATTTTTAAAATTGTAAAATCCATGACGACCTTTTACACCATTATACTTTTTCAATAAAACATCAAACTCTCTCACTCTATCTGCGCCAACAATCATAGTCACATTTTTGTAACCTTGGTCATATAGAGACGATACGGCGTCAAATGCGGTCTTTACCTTTTTATTGACCATAACATTTCTGCCATGTTTAGGAAACATCTTCCTAATATGTTTTATTTTATCACTGTACGATAGTGGGTCTTTCTTAGAATTTTGTGATTGGGAAACAAATACTTTGTAATCTGCTTTCCCAGATTTTTGAGATAGGACATCCATTACTTTGCCATGTCCAATCGTAGGAGGGTTCATTCTACCAAAAGTGAAGAAGACTTCTCTTTCCGCTTCGATAAGATACTGAGAAAAGTTTTTTATCGACATTATTTAGATCCACCAACTTGATTATTTTTAGTTCCGCGTTTCTTCTGTATTTCTGCTCGTCTTATTTTTGGTAAAGACTTTTTAGCTATTCTTGCTATTCTATTCTGAAATGCGGGTTTTTCAAGTCGTTTTTCTATTTCTTTTTTTCTCGCCATCGACAAGTCGGCTTTAGGGGTATCTTTTACTATTTTTTTGATAAGCATGTTACGTGCCTGTTTTCTTGCACGTATCTTTAGTTTATCCATGCTGGCAACTTTTCGAGCAGCACGTTTTTTACCCATAGCGATCTTCGCCTTCATCCGTTTCATTCTTCTACCTACGGCACGTCTTTGGGCGATATTTAAAACTTCGTTTGTATCTTCTACTTCTTCAGTTTTTCTTTTCTGTGATTGTTTTGCTAATTGTTCGTCACCACTCATGGTGTAGTCAATAGCAATAAAATCCTTTAATCCTAGAATTTTTTTGGCCATCTTAGTTCCTAGTTGGTTTATCCCATCCTTTAAGTATATCTGGTGAAAAGTTGTTGTATGAAAATTCCATACGGTCAACCAGTTTCACCGCATCACCACCAATCGTATCAATAGCTACGTAACCTTCTTCTCCAGTTACTTTGTAACCATTGGGTGTTTTGACAAAAGTATCAATTTTCTTAAGTCTGTTAAGTTTATTTATAAGAATTAACTTCGCAAGTATAATACTTTTTTGTAATTCGTACATACTGACAAGTGATTTTTTATTTTTGTCAGAAAAAAATGTCATTATGTCATCTAATTTCTTTTTTTGTACAGCTTTACCTTTGTCCGTCTTTCTTTTATCCATTTCTTTCTGAAATTTGTTTTTTATCCATTTTAACAGACCCTTTACATGCATAGAAGTGTTGCCAATCACTGCTCCCTTCCGCACAAAAGTGTTATTGTACTGTTCTAATAGTTGAGCCAAATCTGGATTCGCCTCCAACTGTCTTAACGTGGTTCCAGAAATTTTATTGAACAATACTCCACACTTACTTAGGTGTTTGGTAACTTCTTCTGTTTCCTTTTCATTCATAGTCGCACTAGACACATCTCTTAACATTGCATCTTGTGACCAAACGGTTGTAGATTTTCTGAATTTGGAAACGTCAACACCATATGAAGCCTTCATAGATTCGAAAGTATTTCCAGTATATGTTGTGTGCCATACGATGCCAATCTTTGCATTTAGAACTTCTTTCGCCTGTTCAACTGGTACAGCGTATGCGATTGTGTTGGGGTGAAAGACGATATAGTTCTGTCCGTCTATTTTCTTTTTCTTTAATTCTTGTTTTGAGAATAAGAAATCGCCTTGGACGACTCCTTTTATTCCTAGAGATGGTAAATATTTCAGTGCGTCTTTCATCTTAGAGGCTAAATCTCCAGACATGTCTTTATCTATCTCGTCCTCAGTCTTATAGACTTTGGGATTTTTTGCGAATATTCCCTTTTTCGCCACAAAGAATTTACCATCGGAAGGATCTTGTCCAGCGAAAACAGCAGGCGCCCCATCCCACTTGACCGAAAGTTTAGATGAAGATTTACCAGCCAACATATCTCTAAGACTACGTAACGCTAGAATTGCTTGACGAGTGCCGTTTACTCCACCATAAAGAACTTTATCCTCAATGTGAGTCATGTGAGTATTTTTGTTTTCAGTTATAAATTGATTAAAATCTTCCATTGAGATTCCTTAGTTGATCATACAATACAGATCTGTTTACACATATACATTCCATTTCACCAAACCTTCCCGACTCACAATATTCAACATAATGCCTTGGACACTCAATTTTAGATTCCGTTGGAAGGTCTTCATCATTCCGTTCTTGATTTGCACAAGACGTAACAAGAAATGTAAATATAAAAAATTTAAGTAGTTTCATTAGAATTTTATTTTATTTTTAAATGAAAGATCGGGAGTAATGCCAAGAAACGTCTTGAGTTTCATTATACCACCTTTGAAGAAAGTTGTAACCTTTCTCCAAGTCTTAGTAACCCATCCACGAATAATTCTCAGTAGTTTTAATTCCTGTAGTTCGATACTCTCGTTCAATTCTTCCGCGTCTTGCATAGAGTCTACAATCAACGAGATAACTGACCAAAAGTTATATTCGCCTGTACCACCTTTCTTGTTGGTAGGTGACTTATATGATACTAATTTTCTCTGTGTTGTTTTGAATCGTGCCTGTAGTCTCATCATGTTAGCAATCTTTATACAATATGCATCATCATCTACCGAATGTATTCTAGCTTTACCACCGTCTGCCGTGGCGACTAACATGAACTCCGCAGCTGCTTTACTTTTCTTACCGAACTTTTCGTATCCAGACATCGCCTCTCGAGCAAACTCAACTTTGAATGATTTAGATTCGTTGAATAACTTACCCAACTCTTTCATACAATCTTTGTGCGCCTTCTCTGCTTTATTTACCACTTCGTTAGTACCAGACTTGATAATTGGACGTAACTGAGATGGTGCAAGAGTAGACTTAACAAATCCTTCTAGGACATCGGTGGTCGCTTTGTATTGTGGGGATTTTTTAAGTTCGGGATTAGAGTTCTTGGTTGCAGCTTCGAATGTGGCGGTAGATTCTGCTTTACCACCAGACATTAATTGTGCAGTACCGATCTTAACAGAGAATCGCATATCACCAATCAGAACATCTGTCTTAGGTGTAATGTTATCCGCTCCGTAAGATTTCCAGAAGTCGGTCAATGTTGCCTTTGCACGACCATACTGTTCTGCTTCTTTATTCTTGAGAGATGGATATTGTTTCAATACTGATTGTGCAATCTTACGACCAGCTTCAAGTGCTTTAGGATTACTTTTAATTATATCAAATGTTTTGTCAGAAATACCATAGTCTAACGGATTCTTATCTGCAATGGGTCTACCAGTAATTTCGTAAAACCCCATCACAATAGAGGCTTCATAATCCTCTGCCTTGAGTTCTTCAGTTAAATAAGTTTTAAACTTCATCATATTGGTATCTCGACTAATTCGTGTTCTCTATCCAAATACTTGTATTCAAGTTTCATAATATCAAACTCTTTTAATGCATTAAAGATCTTTCTAGGTTCAAACTCACCGCAAGTATATACGTCAAGCTGTATTAGAGCGGGCGATCTATGATCCCATACGTGGATTGCGATATGAGAAGTTTCAATAATAACAACTCCCGTGGCTCCTTCATTACCTTTTACATCAACATAGGCGCTGATAGGGCCTCTACATACTTTCATACCTATTAATTCTACCATATCTTTTAACCATTTTTCTACATAATCAGAAGATGTGGGTGGATCCATGCACTCAGCACGTACTATCAAGTGTTTGTGTACTAACATTATCTAACGCCTTATTTTACTATAGTGGATTATTATACCACTATTTATAATAAAACGCAAGTAGATTCTTGTTCTTCGTTGTATTTCGCGATAGTCTCTTTTAGAGGACGAACCCAATCATCACGATGTTCTATAAAGATCTGTGGATCATTAGTACCATCGACCGCAACAATTGTGACCAGCTGAGTAATAGGAATACCAGTTCTTTCTTCAAACATAATCGCATAGGCTGATTCTTGCATGAAGTAGTTTTTGATCCAAGATTTTTTCTTGGGTTTCATTGAAGTCTTGAAGTCAATGATGGAAAGTTTTCCGTTGAACTCAGCGATACAGTCAACACGACCAGCAACACCTAAGTGTTCACTATACAAAGGAGCTTCTTGGGCGTAAACTTTTCCAATACATTTATCAAGAATAGGTTGGACATCTTTCAGAGATGATATGATGTCGGGAGTGTACCCCTCTTTGTAATCGGGGTCATTATCTAAGTACTTCTCAATTATTTCATGAACAGCGGTTCCACGTGTTGTGGAACGATATGAAATTCTATTCGCTTCTTCTTCTCCAACTCGAGCTCTCCATTTTGCAATAGAGTCTCTACTTAGGATAGAAAGAACGGTGGTGATCGAAGGAAAAGATTTACCTTCGTCTGTTTTGTAGATTCTACCCTTTTCGGTAGTATTAGCATCGATTTCCGATAAATTCACATCAACATGTTCAAACATAATTTCTCACTTTCTCAATAATATACTGTCATTATACCAGATAAAACAAGAGTTGTCAAGTAATATATTCAACTAAATTTCTTGTTATGAAAAGAAGACCCACACCGTTAACTATTATCAACGCTCGATCCTTCCACAAAATAGATACACATAACCAACCCACCATACCCGACAGTGAGAATACCAGATCCCAAAAAGCGAGTTCTTCGATTCCTCTTATGGCCATTCCACAAAGAAGTATGACTGAGGATACCCATTTCAAATACCAGTCCAGAGTGTATTTAGGCGTAGCAGACTTAAATATCCTCGCGGAGTTTTCTATTTCTTCGGGAGTAAATTTAGGCTGATGCTCTTCGTCTGTCATTTTCTCTTTTCCTTTTTTCCAGTTTTTCATGCATTTTAAGACATGCTTCTCTAAAATCTTTTTCTTCTCTAGCCCTTTCTAGTCGTTCTCTAGACTTCATCCAATCATCAAAACTCAATGGTTTTCTTGCGTTTCCAAATGGAAGTTTTCTTTTCTTAAATTCAGATTCCAGAACACTTCTTTCTTTGGTTCCCATAAAACTTTCAACCAGAACGAGTAATGTTTTTCTAAAAGATCTGCCGTGATGCATATGACCAAGACAATGAGAAAGTTCGTGGAGTAAAGTGTACAGATTGAATCCACCATTTGGATTTAAACTTACAGTAAATCCGTCAGTTTTTCCAGTGAAGTTTTTGTTTTTCAAAGAAAGTTTGGCGACTTTTGGTTGCGCTTTAACTAAAGCGGTGACATCATTTTCTAGAGTAGCTTCCCAAAGTTTTATCCAAGTGTCCGACTTGTAAATTTTCTTTGCATATCTATTGATTTGTTCTATTGTTTTGAACTCTTTATCTTTCACTAGTTTTTGAAACGCATGTTCGGCATTGTAAGTTTTTTGACGTTCACTATCTTTTCCACGAGAGCCTTTATTCTGTTTGTTGATATGTCGGGCGAGATAGAGATTGTATTTGTGTTCATTAGAACCATACATAGGCATTTTGAAATAGTCAAACTGGTTAATTAGTTCCATGTTATTGACCCTCACCGACAAAAGCGTATCTGGGGTTCTGACAAAACATTCCAATTTCGTCAAACCCTAAAAGACAGAATCCGTCTTCTATAGGATCAGTTCCAGCCTCATATTCAACCAGTTCATATCCAGGCTTGAAATTCTTAACGTCTTGTATGTTCACTTCAATAATATTCATTTTCTCTCTCTCTTTATCAATTTATACAAGCATTTTACCAGATCAAACAACTTTTGTCAAGAAGTTTCTTCAATTGTTATCTTATATTTTCTATCATTTCTATCAGTCAATTCAATAACTCTGGTAGTAGAAGGAATAAAGCCTTCTTTTGTTTTCTCGTCAATTTTAACGTGACCCAATTCTTTGACGATTGCCTTTCTATATTGATCATATTCAAGAGATGGATAGATGACGGTATAGGCTAAGTAATCGCAGTATGCTATGTTTATCTTTCCCATGTTATCGTACCCATATGTGGTTATATTTGTTAGGAAGATTACTACAGGAGTAAGATTTTTTATCTGTATAATTAACAACACTCTCACATTCCCCTGTAGAATTGCTGACGTAAACGTCTGGCATATTTAAAAACTCAAATATTGCATCTACCATATAGAATATTGCGAAAGATGTAAGAATTGCTAATAAAACGTATTTTAATTTACCTTCTAACATTATGCTGCCTCCTTAAGAGTCATTTTCGTTTTCTTTACTTTTGATTGTAAGACAATCGTTTCATCAATTAATGCATCACCAATGTAATTTCCATAGTAATCATAGTCTGGATGGTTTCTAAAGGCGCGAGTCCTTTCCATCTCATAACTCCCCGTGATTATCATCAATATGTGAATCAATTTGTTTAGAATAGTTAATATCAAATTCAGCATCATTTTCCAAAACCTCTAGTAACATTTCAAGTCGGGCCCTTTCTTTGATTACCCTCTCAGTCATATAGTCTGGGAGTTCTTCAAATTTAGGATCTAAGATAAGATATAGAAGTGGTTCTAGTTCTTCAGTCAATTCTCGGTGAGCTTCGTTTATAGGACTAACCATTTCTACCTCTCATTTTCAATACAAGTATTATAAACTATCGTGCAAGTTTTGTCAAGTCTTTTTCCAAAACTTTTCATATAAAATTTCCTCTAGTTTGTAAGCTTCCTTTTCCCACGGCGAATCTTCATAACTATAATAGTTCACGTCTGACCCCTTCCAAGAGTCTGAGTATCCATCCAATTCTCCAAAGAGATATTGTTTAGCATGAACCATCTCATGGGCTAGTGTCTGCATCATTTGATCCACCGACAACTTCTTCCCACATAATGTACGTGCGATCTCGATTTCAGCGTGAGTTTCTTTATCCCCCCAACAAAATCCTTGGGAGTCTCCATCTAGTTTAGATATAAATTTAATTTCTAGGTATTTTGTGTAGTGTTGATTTACACCGAGTTCTTCGGCTATGTCACGTATGTATTTTTCTACACGTTTTTTGTCTTTGATACGACCTGAAATATATAACGGATTCATACATTTCTCTCAGTACTAAAAGAGTATTATACAGGATACCAAGAGAAATGTCAAGTTTTGTTTTAGTCTTCTGACTTGAATAGAGTCCAAAGACCGTATCCGAGACCTACCCATGCCATGAGTTTTGCAAGGCCTCCAAACAAAATGAAAGAACCGCATACAGCGATTAATGTGAGTCCATCCCATGAAGTTCTCTCACTGATTAATTTTTTTAAGTACGACATATCATTTCCTCTTTTTTTGATTATGATTCTTCAGACCATTTCATAAGATGGTCTATATATGCTTGAATACTATGATCACTGAAATTATCTATCCGACCTTTTTTCAGCCCCATCCACATACCTCTGAATTTGTCCTTTACTCTTTGCCAAACTGTTAAATCGCGAACCTCTCCATACGCATTGATATAACAAGGATTGCCATGATGTATATAACCCATCAATACCAATGGAACGGTTGTTACGATATCGTTATTATTTCTCCACCGATAATGTTTTACTGGAAGACTTGAACAATATTTTCTCCAACCCACCCTTGGTGAACCGTATGTGTATAATTCTTCAACATCGGGCATTTCATCATCCAGAGTGCATCTTGCAGCTATAATAGTTGCCATTGCTCCACCCAGACTATGACCAGTCACCCACAAAGTTCGTTTCGCGAAAACCTTTGGATCGAGATCTTCGCGTATCATGGGCCACAATTCGTCAACCTCTGACTTAAATCCTGAGTGTACTCTACTAATTGTTTCTGATATTACAGGAATTGCTTGTAGATCTGCTTTAATGTCATTGAATTCGGATGGTTGAGTGCCTCTACATGCGATAACTAAATCATCCTTATTTTGAAAACGATAAGCCTGAGCTCCGTTCCTATCATAAAATTCTACTTTAGTGAATCCTAAAAGTTTAGAAATTCTCTTCGCGTCAGTTGGATGAAGATATGCAACTTGACTTAACTTTGCAAACAGAGCACTTCTTTCTTTTATGTCCATTGATAATATACTCATAACTATTTCTCTAATTCATTTATTCTAGATTCCAAAACAGAAATTAAATCCATCAATTCAGTAGTTCCGCCAGGAGCTACGGGCGGATGCGAGTCCGTCTCCAGTTCTACAATTCGGGTTTCAAGTTTGTCTATCTGATTAGCGATGTTTGGATTTACTTTTTTCCAAGCGTTTGGGTCTTGATTAAACCAAGTCCAACCATACTTTTCTATCAATGCATCTAACAAAGTATCCCACTTACCAAATGCCCACATTGCAATTTTTGTATCTCTCATGTATGCGATGAAAAGAGCTCCTAGTATACTACCACCTATTGCGGTATAAACCCAAAGAGTATCTCCGAACATACGTTGAATATTTTCCCACATAATTATATCCCCTTATGAGTTCTCAAAAGTTTTTTCATTTTATTGATTTTTTTGTCGTATTTTGGGCCCCTTCTGGAAAGAATTTTTATTTCTTTCTCTAATCTTATCCCATACGTATCTAATTTTTGTCCGTCAACAAAAACTTCTCTATCTTTCTTTATATCAATGTCCCACTCTTTCATAATACCTATTTCACTTCTATTGCAAATATTTTACTTTTGTCCACTTCGACCTTTTCTAAATCAAAGTTTATCGAAACTCCGCAACCGCAAGCGGAAGCTTCCTTTGGATTAAGAAACTTAAAAACTTCGTTTAAACCTTCTTTCCTAAAATCTAATGTCATACCATTTATATAGGGTATACTTATCTTATTGATAACGAACTTTAATTCACCAAAATCCAGTTCAATGTCGTCTTCGTTTTTTTCTATAACAGAATCGAAGACATATTCAAAACCAGCACAACCACCACCAGTTATTCCAAGTCTAATATAATTAAACTTCTCAAGGGTCTTCTTTTCTAGGAGTTTAGAAACCGCCCCATCTGTAACATCAATAAGATCCATTTATCTTGTTTTTTGTTTATTTTGCTGTTTTATCCACCTTTTCGCGAGAGGGGCTTTTGGTGGTTTTTTTGACCAAGCTCCAATTCCACGATATGCCAGCATGGTTTCTTTTTTGAAATCTTTACCGTCACTATTGTCAACAATATATGTGTTCTCTTTTCCAAACATTCTTTGGAATCTTCCAATATTATCTTGAACCGCTTGCCACATAGGTTCTAACATTTTTTTACCGATAGATCTTTTTCTTTCAGCGTCTCTACTCACAGCAGTTCCGATATTTGTATTTACAATAATTATTGCTGTCTCGTATCCCATCTTTTCTAATTCTTTTTTCTGTTTAGATATTTTATTCGCATCCTTTCCAGTTCCATCGATTACAATACCTAAACGCCCTTTGAGGTATATTTCCTTTTTAGTCGCAGTTAACTTAGTAGCCTTACCTCTAATCTCTTGACCTTTTACGGAAAATATATTTTCTGGATTCATTTCCATTCCAGCTTTCTTCATTGCGTTTTCAAAAGCGTCATCTGAGTTTACAACTCGAAATCCAAAAGTACTTAATGCAGTTTTTCCAGCGATAAAAGATTTACCCGATCCAGGCCCTCCAGCCAAAAATACAGCCTTAAATATTGCTGGATCGTTTACGCCTTCTGATAGAAAATCTGTAAAGGTTTTCATTTTATCCCTTCCAATCCTTTGTATCAAATTTTTCATTAAAATCTTTTAATGCGAGTTCAATTAAGTCTTTCTTTTTGGTAGGCAATCTTTCGTCCGTTTTGGTTTTAAGAACAATAGTTTTCAATTCAACAACTTTCATTTTTGAAAGTTCAGAATACTTCTGATCAAGTTCTTGTTTAGTAGGTTTTGTTGGGACTTTCGCTTTTGCCTTCTTTCTACTTTTTCCTCTTTCTGAAAAAACGACACATAATATAATTACCATAATACCCAATATAATAACTACAGCTTCTTGATTTTCCATTTTTCTTCCTTAGTGTCTATGTGTTTTTATCTTCATACTATATTTATATAAGTTAGACCCTATAAAACATCATTTTGTCTTTTGACATATTTCTGGATTATCTTTAGCATATTGAACAACATCATGATTATTATACACCACGAAATTCAATAACCAAAACATAGTTTCTATATCTTGTTGTCGGACGGTGTAATTTGCCCATTCTGGATATTCATGATAGAGTAAATAGATAGTTGAAATTTTATGAAGTATTAATCTTTCCAGAGATGGTTTCTTTGTAAGTAAAGGATTGACTTCAGATACGCAAGAATATTTTAATCCTTCATATGTAGATGCGATGTCTGCGACATTGATCATAGCGAATGCTGTCCACCACTGCCAGTCGATGGGTTTTATAAATTCAATCGACTGTGTATACTTCAATTGATTCCGATTTTCCTTTAACCGTAATCGAGTCAACTCTAGTGAATTCTCCCACTTTACTTGATTCAGCACTTTTTCGTGATAACAACACTCGAACCCCATCGTAATTGCGAGTTTGTCCTTCGAGTCGAGATGCGAGATTAACGGCATCTCCAATGACGGAGTAGTCAAATCGTACCTCTGATCCCATGTTTCCAACAATACACTCGCCTGTATTGATACCGATCCCAATATCAATACGAGGTAACCCATCTTTCTCAAGTTCTTCAATAAGTTCATCCGCTGCTCCTGATATTTCTATAGCTGACTTTACTGCCATTGTGACATGATCTTCACAATCCACTGGTGCGTTCCAGAACGCCATTATACAATCGCCCATATATTTGTCTATGGTTCCACCGTTATTTAGTATTATTTTAGTCATGCGATCTAGATACATATTGATGAGAGTTACTAGGCCTTCTGGGTCGTTTTTATTTTTATAGTGTTCTGATACTGGTGTGAATCCACAAATGTCCATGAAAAGAAAAGTCATCTCTTTTCTTTCTCCACCTAAAACTAACATGTCGGGATTGTCTTGTAATTGTTTCACCAGATCTGGTGATAGATAAGTTCCAAATTGTTTCTTTATCTGTTCTTTCAACTGAAAAGTTACATAATACTTATTAAAAGATGCATGTGCAAAAACAACCAAAGCTGATAGTGATGGATACAACACATCGAGTAACATAAGTTTTGTCATCCACAGATGATATCCATAGTATAAAGTTCCACCAATAACGGACACTGATAAGAGAGCGGATATAGTGGTCGGAGTTTTATAAACAACTAGTAATATTGTTAATGTCAAAACAAGAATCAAAAGAAACTCTAATTGATCGGCATACCAAGGTCTGTCAATGTAGATATTGTTGACTACCGTTGAAATTAAGTGAGCCTGAATGTCGTGTGGTAACATCGCTCCCGTAGGAGTTGCAACTGGATTTATCAAACCTCCAGCGCTCAATCCGAGGATTATAATCTTATCATTTGGTATTGGATCTCCGAACGAAACTCTTTCATATTGATTCCAGTATGCGATCTGTACGTTAGCGTTGGGTGTTGTCGCCATAGGCGAAAGCGAACCCATACGCACCCATTCCACCCCAGCTTCTTTTATCTTGATTGTGAGGTTGGGTTGAAACTCGTAAACTCTTAATATTTCTAGAGCGACTGACGGATAGATATGACCGTTTGCCATTATCGCTAAAGGTGACTCTCTCACGATTCCGTCAACTGAGGGTGCGACCGTTACTGTCCCAACACCATCTGCGAATTTAGACATAACGGGATTTCTTATTCCTTTGAATGGATACAACCAATCTTCAGGATTTCCCTTTCCCAGTTTACCAAATCCTCGTGGTGGTTTTTCTCCTCCTTCTTTAGTATTAGTCGTAAAGGATGAAAGTATGACATCTCTAGGCCCCATAGAGATTTCCAGTTCGGAATCTTTTCCAAAACGATCTGGTTCGGTGAATCCCATATTGAAAACATAAACATTATTTTCTGGACTCGCATCAAGCCATTTCGCATATAGATCGCGACTAAAAGGAAACTGTCCGTATTTTTCTAGGGAAGTTTCGTCTATATCGACTATTACGATATTTTCGGATAGAATAGGTTCTTGAAGTGTTTGGAGAGAGTCGAAGTAGTTTAGTCTAAACTGTTCGATTAGTTTGGGGTCTGCGAATCTTGCGCTGCATAATAATAATATTGTTATTAAAACAATTTTCCAATTGTACATTTTATTGTTGTGTTACTGATAAAGTACATCCACCCAAAGTCACACAATTTTGGGTTAGGGTGTAATTCATGGCATTACTTCCTTGTTGAGTTAGGTTAAGAGTTGTTGAGTCAGAACCATTTAGTGTGATGTTTGCGGTATGACCACCACTTTGTAATTGTTGAACGGTCACCTCGTTTGAATCATTGTTAATATCTAAGTTTAAAGTCTTTGCGCCATTTCCAGCTTGAGTATAAAAAACTTGATTACCGTCCGATTCAATACCAATCGTGGCGTTATTGTTGAGATTGGCTGATCCCATTTTCTGACCACCTTTGACAAGATTATTATTACCTTGAATATCTACATAAAGTGTATGACCAGCATCTTCGTGAGAATCTCGATCACATGTGGTATCAGACATTCCATAAGTAAACTTACATCCATGAGCGACATTTACTTCATTGTTATTTCCGCTTACATCGATGTACATTCTATTGACATCAGAACTTGTCGTGTTATTCCATTGTTCTGTGGTGATAGTGTTTCCATCACCAGAAATACCACTACCGTTTTTTAGAAGTTCGTTTCTGTTTCCTTCTTGTAAAACTTTCATAGTTAATTGATATCCACTCATGACGGTATCAACTTTATTATTATCACCATACTGTCTAATATTTAAGTTCAGATTATCACCACTCTGATTTATATATATTTCATTATCGGCCCAAACAGATACAAAACTTCCTATAACCACATAAGCGATAATAAGTAAAATTGTGATTAGTAATGTTTTTTTCATCTAGTTTACCTGAGTAATAGTTATTATTATTCCCTGACCATCACCCAATATAATATTGGATTCTTTTTGGTCTGATATAGTTTTTAACGTGGCGTTTTGATACATCATAAGAGTGACACTAATTATACCATCAACATTACGATAAAATTTTATAGTTCCCAATCCTCTGTCTATTATTGTGTTATACTGAGTATCAACATCAAAACCTAAAACAGTACCAGCGAGAGCTATATTGTTATTTAGACTATCCTTTTCTAACGCTGATTCTCTATCAAGTTCTATGACAATATCAAGTAGGTCTTGTAAAAAATCAACATCGAGATAATCGATATCCAACTCAGTAAATTCTAATTCATCTTCTTCGAAATAATCTTTTTCTAATTCGTCAAACTCTAGAAAATCTACATCGAGAATATTATCTTTATCGTTTTCGGAAGAAAGACCTTCCTGTTCTTTTACTTCCTTTATTTCCTTGGGTTCTGATATGATAAACACATTGCTTATCATACTAGTATTAATACCAGATAAAGCTACGGGTTTAGTGGGCGGACTTTCGAAGGACGTTACAACGGAGGCCTGATATGGTTCATCTAAAGTTACGGAACCTCCATTGTTAGTTATCATAATCTTTCCAGAAGACTCTCCAGTCTTTTCGTCTGGTAACAGAATGATTAAAGACCTACCAATCTCATCAATGGTTGTTGTGAAATCAGTACCCAATACCGCAATTTGAGCGGTGGGGGTAGATAGATCAATATTCGCCTTGTTTATTCTTTTTCCCCGACCAGAAGTAAATCTGGCGGTTCCCTGAGCCATCCTTATCGACATCTTCGACTTTGATGGATTTGGGTCGTAATAAACTTTGTCAATATAAACTTTAGTATGTTCTATAATTGACAATTCCTCCTCATCCAAAAATTGAATGAGCATACGGCCATTACCAGTGACCGCAGTATCCAATAACTTTATATCGGGAATATTATTATCAGATACAGATAATTTTTCACCACTCTCACGAATGAGAGAAGCTACTCCGTTTCTGTCAACTATATCACCAATGGGGTCAGTTGACCCCAGAGAAAAATTAGTTAGCGTCAGACTGAATAATATTAATATCCGAATGAGTTGTGCTGAATGTAGCGTCAAATATCGCATTGTTGGTCACTCCAGTAGTAGAACCAGTGTTCTGACCCACAAATATAAAGTTATAATCTCCAGTAACCCCTACAGTTTGACTGTTATCTGAACCATCTTCCATAGTAGTTTGAACCCAGTTATTATCTCCTAATACAGTCCAGTTCCAAGTAGCGTTATCTGAGTTAAAGAATATGTTCATTGTGTTGTCGTTTCCGTCCACATCTAAATCCATATCCAAAGTATCAGATGTTCCAGCAGTTGGAGTCCAAGAACCCCAATAAGCAGTCTGACCAGAATTTGTTCTAGACCAAGTACTTCCACTAACTGTCCAAAACTGTTCAGCATTACTTTGATTCCACAATTGAGTGCTTAGGTTATAAGAATCATCAGCGTTACCAGCTCTCATAACAACGGTGTTTGTATTACCAGCAATATCAGAATTTATGTTTATGGTATCAGCGGAATTATCATCGCCAATCTTTTGATTCCATATGTTGTAGTTACCTACAATAAAATTCTGAACAGTAGACCCTGCGGTATCCATAGTACCGTACATTTTGTTATAGTCTCCATCTAACTTGATATCAAAATAACCGTTAGTAACTGACATAACCATGTCAGCGGATGTGCCACTAAAATCGTCACCACCATATTTGTTACCAGCACCGATTTGTTGGATTGTTAATTCGACATTATCTCCAGTTTGTTGAATGAAGATTTCATTATCATTAGCGTCACCAGCATAAGCGTTAGTCATAGCAAGAGTTATTGCCAATCCTAGTAACTTTTTATTTCTCTTCATGTTTTTATTCTCCCTTTAAAGAGTGTTTTTCGTTAATCCCATCACTATTGTGAGGGTGTCTATGACCTTTTTCCAAGACCCAATATCCCCTATCGTGACCTTGGTAAATCAATTCTAGAACGGCTTCTTCGACAGCGGCCCGAGTTGCATAAGTAACGCTTTCGTTGAATCCAATTCCATCTTCAAATTCTATAAGTTTGGTATCCATATCAACAAACCTAAAGACATCATAACCATTACCAGCAGACAAAATAGATTTCTTTGTCTGTACATTAAGTAATACTTCACCAGTGAGAGTCGATGTTGCCCGCAAACTTATGACAATAGAGTCTCTCCTATATTGAGAACTCTTACCTATACCTAAGTATCGAGCTCCTCTACCACCACTTTCGATATTAGTATCATACCCGATAATACCACCATCAACAATGATGCCCGCAAAGAGAAGAGGCTGTAAACCATTTTCATTTTCGGGTTCAAATTCTTTTCTTGCAGACCGTATGATCTGTCTTTCTCTTACTAAATTGTCTATACCAACCCTATCAACAACCCTAAACCATTTTCCTTTGCCAGCCGTTTTCAACGCATCAATAACAAAGGCCTCACCGCCTTGAGTGACCGCAGTAGAAAAATCTGCTATGTTATCTCTACTCTTTCTCTGACCCGTAAGATCACCAAATCGATAAACCGCCACTACAGGCCTCACTTTCGCTGGAGGTAGGTTCGCTAATTTTTCTGACGCTGGTAGTATAACAGTTTCAGCACTTTCTATACACTCAAACGCATACTTGTTTAACAAACCAATTCTGTCTTTACAATCAACTAAAGATGTTTTCGGTATTCCAGCACATCCAGTAAAAATTAAGACAAATAATAATGCAACACGCCTCATTAGAATCCGCCAGTGCCTATAGGTACGTCTAGAGTTGTTGTCGTTCCGTCTTCACTCACGACCGTTATTCTTATAATATCAACTCCATCATCACCACCACCGACTATTGTCTCATATGTTATCGAATTTCCAGAAACCTCAAATGACCCAGAAGTAGAAACGGTATCGTTACCAAACATATTATCAACTAATTGTTTCGCGATCTGTGCGTATATTCTACTTTCTAGATTTCTTAAAAATTTTGCTTGAGTCGTGTTTCTAGCTTCTCGTTCCGCAGCTGCTATTGCAGCTTCGATATCATCCTTTATTTCTTCTCTTCTGGATCTTTCTTGATTTTCTATCGTTAGATAATGTGCGGAAGTTCCAATACCACTAAAAGATGGTGATTTAAATTTATGGGTAATCTGGTCTGACTGTACATTACTCGTTATGATCGTCAGTATCAGACTCGCTAGAACCATTTTTATTTTCATTTTTTTGTGCCTCAAGTATCATATTTAATTTAGTTTGTAATCTAATCAAATCATTATCTAACATTCTAACTCTATCTATAAGAGCTATCAAAGTTATATGTGAATCTGAGACTACGGGATCCACATCATCCGTAACCCATTTCCAAATATAATATATAAAATATCCTAGACCAAAAGCAGCAATAATAGGAAATCCATATTTACTTACTGCATCAGCAATAGATAATTCTTCCATCAATCCTTCCTCGCATCTTTCTGACCATCCGCTCTAGATATTCTATCCAAATCTGGCGGAATACCAAAAGCTTGACACATAAGAGTATCAATACGAATAAGTTCATTATTCATAGTTTTTACACGATTGTCTAGGGATTTGGCGAATCCTCTCTGTAACTTGATATCCGAGAGAACGCCATCGAGGATAAATCTTAAGGTTATGAATACAAAAAAACCACCAGCTACTGCTGAAGCGATAGGGAAACCAACGTCAGTGACTAAACTAAGAAAATCCATTCTACCAATATCGTATAATTCAAATATATTACTATTTATAAGTAACTAATGTTCTATATGAAGTTGATTTTACTTTTTTTTGTTTTTTGGAATTGTTGTGACTGGATCACCATCTGATAATATTTTATCTATTTCTTCAACGCTCATGTAATCTAAGTCCCAATGATTACATATATCGTTTCTGTATCTATTACGATTTTTATCGGTTGACTTCGATTCTTTTCTATTGAAATAGCTTATAAACTTTTTACTTAAACTCATATTTCTTTTTTTAGTCTTTCGATATAAATCGTAGCATCCATCAACTCCTCTTGAAGATGATTAAGCCAACCAAGTAAATCTATATCAGTTCGCGTAGTGTCGGTTCCATATTTATCGAAACCCTTTACTGACCTTTCTTTATA
>TARA_B100001093_G_scaffold508715_1_pt1 | contig 23128 bp, 22 predicted proteins | sample TARA_B100001093 | Tara Oceans TARA_B100001093 (sample SAMEA2623116) | marine metagenome | biome: marine biome (ENVO:00000447); feature: surface water layer (ENVO:00002042); material: "saline water (ENVO:00002010), including plankton (ENVO:xxxxxxxx)" | depth 5 m | reverse complement strand
GATAAGCGGCGAAATGTCAAGACTACCATGCTCGGGGCACTCTCAGTCTATGCCTTCGGAATGGCCGGTTCAACGCTGACTTATGACGTGCTGTTCCAGACCCTTGAGGTCCCTATCCGCCTCATCTTTTTGATGAACATGCTCGGTTGGGGGCTGTTTACTTGGGCGGCGATGCGGTGGTTTGTCTTCGGATACACCACTGAAGAGGAATAATCAAACTGCGTGCGTTTCAAGCACGGCCATTGGGACGATTTCCAGAGCTTTCTGATGCGTTGCTTCCATGTCGATTGGGCACGCAGAACCTGAATTCACTGCGTCAAGCCATGTACGAGCACAAACGCACCATGAATCGCCTGGTTTCAATCCAGGGAATCCAAACTCATTGCGAGGGGTAATCAAATCGTTCCCCTTACTCAACGCGAAATCAAGGAATTCTTTCGTGATGACACAGCAGACGGTGTGTGAGCCACGGTCCGAAGTATCTGTGTTGCATTTTCCGTCTCGATACCATCCAGTCATTGGTTGACATGAACACGTGTCGAGAGGGTTTCCAAGAACGTTCAAACTGGGTTCCATGAACGGCCGTCGGGTCGTTCAGTCATCAAGGCTTGTATTTTTCGGGCGATTGACGCGTTCACGCAGGCTCTCAAAATAGTCCCTTTGTATCAAAATCCGGCGTTGGGTTCTAAGGCAAAGTCGTTCACGACGGCGTATGCTTCCAGATACCGTACACAAGTTACCCCGCGATGAACGATTTGCCTACGCCCGTTTACTCGCATTCATGGCGCGTGTTGATAATGAACTAACTGTGGATGAAATGGCTATGTTTGAACAGCGCTTAGGCACTGCACTTTTGTCTCCAGATCAGCGTAAACTCATCCGAAAAGCCCTCAAAACCCCTCCGGCACTGGAAGAGTGCCTTGAAGGAATGAGTGAGGAAGCCGGACGCTTGGCTCTCCGAGATGCAACGCTTATGGCTGCGGCAGACGGTACAGTGGACGATGACGAACGCGACGTTCTCGATTCAATTGTTGAGCACTTCAATCTTTCATCAGATACCGTCGAACGTTTGCTTCAGTGGACAGTTCGCGGCTATCTGTGGATGCAGAAGGGTTACGATATTCTTAACGAATCGTCGGAGTGAAATCGGTGTACCTTGACCTTGCGATTGATTTCGCCCAAGAGGACGTCAAAGGGTATGCAGAAATCATGGTCATCGTCGCATCATCGGACGGAACCTTGGTCAAGGAAGAGTTGGCCATCATTGAAGCGCTGATGGGGCGTTGCATGATGCATCCTGAAATGAGAGTTGATATCCGAAATCTGCTTGACAAACCGCCTTCACTCGAACTCCTCATTGAGTCACTTCCGCCAATGGTGCTTAAAATCGCGTTGAGAGATTCAATTCTCGTAGCAGCAGTCGATGGAGAATACGACAAATCAGAGCTTGCAGTCATCAAAAAACTGGCTCGGGCTGCTGGCGTGAAGAAGAAGGAACTCTCGGAATTATTCGAGTGGGTAAAAGTGGGCTGGGAGTGGCATAATCAAGGATTTCACCACCTCGGCTTGGTGTGAAAATCATCGTTTTCGCAGGTTTTTGAAAACCTTCTATGAAGGGTCACATTCAAACCGGAAAAGCCAGCCCCCCGGTTGGAGTGGGGCCCATGCAGAGCGGAGTCAGCGGCTGGTATGCACGATTGGATAGATGCCTTGAAAATCGTACTGAGCAGATTCACATTTGGCTCACTGCGTGGGAAAAGTCACTTCTCCTCCACCAACCTATCGCCGCTCTTCTTCCCGAAGAATGGCCCACACTTCCCGCAAATCTTCTGACCGATCCCGGACACGTTCTCGACCACCTTCTTGCTCGCCACGATGCCGAAGCTGACGGCCGCTCACCCCGTGGTGCTCATCCAACACCTCCCCGTCTTGCAGATGCCGTCATAGCATCTGAACTGCTCGAGAGCCTCACCCGTCCAAAGACCCCGGTGCAATCAACTTCGATGCATCTGAACAATCTCCCTCCTGGTTTCCGTCAGCATATTGAGAAACTCAATTTGCCCCAGCACTCTCAAGAGGCCGAGGTCGATGATGAGAAAGAACTTGAACGGGTTGGTCTGGGTGAACGTACGCTTAGCGGAATACCGTTACCGGTCGCTGACACGTCGTGTGGCGGGGGAATCTTCCACGCTCGATTGATTCGACGCCATTCCGAACACCACGAAGACAGTACTGACGAGCGCCGCATTGAAGACACTCGTCTTCTTCTTTCGTCATTCCAACTTCTCGACATCGACGAACTTGTAGTAGCATCGACTCGCCGCCGCCTGTTGCTTGAATGCATTCGCTTCGGTTTGGTGAGTCTAAAAACAGACAAACCCGGCTGCTTGCCTCGCCAAGAAGCAGAAGATATTTTCGCCACAGCCGTTCAACAGGGGGATACACTGCAGGGTAGTTGGCCGTGGGAGCAACCCCCTTCATTGATCGTGACCAATCCTCCGTGGTTGCGAATTAAAGACCGATTCCGAGGTATGGAAGACGGCAGCAAACTCCGGCGAGAATTGGGTGAACATCTTCGAGCACTCACCGATGAGGGGGCGCCTCGCTTCTCCACCATGCGTGGAAACGTGAATCTCTACCGATTGTTCATTGAACGTGGCCTTCAAATCTTGACCCAAGGCGGCCGCTTGCGCCTCATCGCACCAGACAGCATTCTGCGAGAGCAATCATCTCATCCACTTCGAAAACTTTTGGTTGAACACCACGGCTGGACCGATATCTGGGCAATTGAAGAAGCGAACCATTTGTTCCCCGGCATGACACAAGGCGTTGCAGTACTCGGCATCACAGCGAAGCAAAGTGAGGAAAAGCTCCTCGTACACGGCCCCTTGAGTAGAGCCGACCTGCGCCGTGACCAAAACGGTCTTTCCAATCGCGTCCCTTCCTTTGAAATGGACGTCACTCGTTGGGTTTCCTGGGCAAAAGACACGTGGGCCATCCCTCGTCTTCCACGCGACCGTATCGAACGCAAGCAGACTCTGAAGATCTTGGACCGTCTCGCCCTCCTTCCTCGTCTTGGTGAAGCACATCACCTTATTGCGACCAAGGGCCATACGATTCGAGTGCGCGTCGGAGAAATCGATCAAACAGCGCACTCGAAGTCAATTGAAACGTGGGTGAAAGGCCGTACATCCCGCCCCTTCATTCGAGGCGTCCACTTCTCAGAAGACGAAGACGGTGAGGTTTTCCTTCGACACCCCGCATTCCGAACCGACATTCCATCCCGTGCGAATGAACGACAATTGGCCATGTGGTGTGGTAACCTCGATTCAAAGCACGGGCCACGTCTCGCTTGCCAAGCGATTGTGAACGCACATCAAGAGCGCCGTTTGCGCTGGGCAGTCATTCCATCAGGATGTGTTCTTGGAAACAGCGTGAACCATATTGAACTTCATGACGAGATACAAAAGCGCCTGATTGTAAGTCACGGCTCTCTCGAGAATGCGCTACAGTGGATGTGTGGATTACTCAATGATTCCGACCTTGACGAATGGGCTCGTGCCTGGTCAGCCAACAACAACGTCAACAATTACGAATTGGAGATGCTCCCCGTCGAAGTTACCGGTGAAATTCCGGAATTAATGCTTACAGTTCAGTAATCCCGCAATGTTTCGTTTCGAATTCACGGGTTTACAATCTCACAAGGCTGGAAAGAAGTGCAACATGCTTTATTACTGATAAGCCGCTGGTTAAGCCGTTAGCGATTAATCATGGTGAGTTAGATGGGCATTCATCCAAAGATTGGCATAACAGGTTTACCACGTAGTGGGAAATCTGCTGTCATGGAAAAAGTTCTCGAAATGCTTGTGGATGAGCGTAAGCGAGAAATTCTGATGAGAGGTAGCCTGACTGACGCTCCAATCATTGGCGGGATGCGAACCGAACCTATCCTCGAAGGCAGTGAACGACTCGGGTATCGCGTCATTAACATCGTGACCGGCGAAAGCGATGTCATGGCTCACAAATCGATTGACTCAAGACTTCGAGTCCTGGGATACGGAATCGATACAGAAGCACTCGAGCGCATCGCAGTGCCTGCAATTGAATACGCTCGGGACCAGTGCGAAGTTATCGTGATTGATGAAATCGGGAAATTTGCCGTCGAGAGTGAGGCATTTGTCAGCGTCGTTCGCAGTGCCCTTGAGATGGATAAACCCACTCTGCTCACACTTCACAAGAAAAGCCGACACCCTCTGCTTCAAGATATTCGCCGCCGTGATGATGGCCGTATTTTGGAAGTCACTCCAGTGAACCGCGCTCTGCTACCCTATAAGATTCACAAGTTGATGCGAGAAACATACTGACGTTCTCTGGCTGAAGCCGACGCTTTCTTGACCTTGATTGGCCTGCCCTCATCATGGCAACACCCTCCGATGCAGCAGCATCGCTTTTTCTCGGAACGGGTATCGGCTGTTTCTTAATCACCGGTTTCGGATTGTTCGAAGGTCGCATGTCGCTCGACGAAGCAAGTATTGGATGGGCGTTTCCGGTTCTGGGAGCAGTCATGATCGGACTTTCAAACGCTGTACGCTCATCCGGTGGGTTCCTGTCCACGGCGTTTCCAAAAGAAGACGAAGCTGCACTTGAGTCTCGCGTTCAAGCAGATATCGAGGCTTCGGTCAAAGATGCCAGTGTTGGTTCTGCTTGGGCTCGTTTAGAAGCCGACGTTTTGGCAACCGATCTCGGTCAAGAAGAATAAATACGTCCTTGCGTTTCTTGAATGACAGCGTTGAAAACGGTCTGCATACCTATGCTGAAGCCTGACGAAGTGATTTGACGTGCAGCGAAAGACCAATGCATGATATGGCACACGGAACCAATCCAAACCAAAGCGCAGAAAGCAACGGTTGGCTGCTGTACAACGGCACGAATCCACATGCAACACTCATCGTCAAAAGAGGGTAGATGACGAAACTCGTTTTTGGTGATGTGACATCCGATTCAATATACCAAGGAACGACGCTTCCACACGCTAAGGCAATCCATACCGCAGGAACCAAGAATACTGCAAACTGCGTGAACGGAACAAGAATCAGTGGGGAAAATGTCAGCACAATTTTCATCCACCAAATTTCAGGTCGAGGTGCTGCATCAAAGCCGATCGCTGGAAGGAATTGCACCAACACCATCATTGAAACCGCAGCCGAGGTCATCCAAGTTGCATACAGAACCGGACCAATTCCCGAGCCTAATGCGCCGTGAGCAGTCACGTGCCACGGCGTGATGAACAGCACAATGAAAGCCATTACTGCACCAGAAACCAACATCGCCTTGCTTTTTCCAACACCGTGCTTTAATTCTGCATTCTGCCCTACAGCAGGTTGAATGTTGAATCCTATGCAGACGGCCAAGTGAAGCGCGATTACGACCAGCAAGACCCGGCTTCTATCGGGGAGGTTTGCAAGCCAGTCTCCTGCGTGCGATACTTCTGAGGTGAGCCATATCAAGGCTAGAGCGGCTAGAAGGACAACCTTGATTCGCATTTTCAAGACTAAAATCGACACTCGTTTTCCGCCCAGAAACATACTTGATGCTGCAAACATTTCACCAACAAACATGATCAGTCCACCCAACAGTACCAGCGGCAGCACGTGTTCGAGGCTTGGCATTGCAGCAACGGGTTCAGTTGGAAACGTTTCTGGCCGATAGTAAGCCGACTCGGGGAAAAGGATGGGTGCTGAAAACAACAGAAGGAATGATGTGAACAACATCATGCGTACGCGAAATGTCTGTCGTAAATGTAGCTCAAGCGCTGAAAGACTTGGCAGTCGATTGGATTGAATTGCGAAGATGGTCACGACCAAGGCCATGAGTTCGCCCCCTCCATCTCCGGTGATCATCAGGCGAAGGTCAGATGTCGAAAACGAACCTTCTCCAAAATATCTCGCTATCTCCAAGTGTTCTGTATCACGGTTGAGAAGTGCCTGCAAGCGTACGATTGCCATGATGAATAGCTGCACTACCGGCAACCATCGAACCAGTACTGGAATACGGTTCCATAGAGGATTTTCATGCTTTGCAGCGTACGATTCAATCGAACCGTACATCAACCACGAAAGAAGACCGAGAACAAACAGCGGCAAAAACCACGGCATTGCGTCTCCCAACATGTACCAAACCAAACGTGCTCAGCCCTTGAGCATGGCGGAAGCAACATAGGGATGAGGCCAAACCGAGCAGACATGTCCCGCGAAGAGTGGCAAGAGCAAGATTTGCTCACAGCAGCTCGCGAGACGCCTTTGGCAAACCTCGCCCTTCATCTCGGCTATGAGTTGAAGCAGTGGTTAGAGACAGCCACATCGGCTCTTCCTGAAACCCTCCGCATCACACGCGCTCGCTACGACCGCTCGTGGACCGAAGGACTGTTGCGTGAACTTGGCGGTAAACCCCTCTCATGGGGACAAGAAGAATTTGCTTGGCAGATGCCTTTCGCCCGTGGAAAAGCACCCGATGAGCGAAGCAAGTACCTCATGGCACTGCTCCATGAGACCGGCAGAATCACCCGCCAGGAAGCGGCAAGCATGCTACCAGTGGTCGTTCTTGATCCGCAGCCCGGACACATCGTTCTGGACATGTGCGCTGCTCCGGGTTCTAAGGCAACACAAATTGCTGAAGCATTAGAGCCATCGGGCATCGTGGTTGCCAACGAACCGGTATCGGGCAGAGTCAACATGCTGGTTTCCAATCGCGGGCGCCTCTCAACTGCCAATATGCTCATCAATCAACAAGACGGGCGCCATATCGGTCGAATTCCACCTCCGGGTTACGACGGAATCGTGGCCGATGTTCCGTGTACGGGTACAGCCACAACCCGAAAAAACCGCAACGTATGGTGGAACTGGACACCCAAGGACAGCCGAACTCTGTTCCGTTTGCAAGTGGACATCACCCGTCGCGGTGCGACCTTGCTTCGCCCAGGAGGGAATCTCGTCTATTCGACGTGCAGCATGGATCCTTGCGAAAACGAAGCCGTTGTCGCTCAACTTCTACGAGAACTTCCGTACTTGGAACTGGTAGATATTGACCCACACCCTCTCGAGGGTTTGACGCTTCAACCAGGCTTCGATGACTGGGACGTACTCGATCAATCAGGCACGCCATTGACTGGGGAGGAAGAGGTGCCGAAAGCTACCTTCCTTCAACCAGAACACATGAGCCCTTCAATGCGTATTCGCTGGCACGACTCGTTTGAGACTGACATCGATGAACAACTTGAATCGAACATTCGCAAGCAGTTGACGAAATGTCGCCGACTGCGCCACCACGATAACGATACCGGGGGGTTCTTCGTCGCTCGATTCCGGCACGTGCCAGAGGCAACGCCTGAAGGCATTGCTCGCACCTATATTCGCAATCGGAAGCGCATTGCTGATTCAGGCTGGGAGCCGCTGATTCTCGACCATCCCGAACCGAATCGGCACACCATTTACGCTGCGGAACCTGAGGTGATTGAAGAGGCAGCACTTCGCTATGGAATTCAATCACAACACTGGTCTTGGTGGAGCCGAGGTAAACGATTGAACATCGCTCCAACAATGGTGCATGAACGCATCTTCAACCAGCAGTGTCCGAACAAGCGGGGAAATCTTTGGCCTGCAGGGACCTTCCATCCTCTCAAGTTGATTCACGTTGGTTTGCCAGCGTTCACCAAGAAGCGTGGTGGTTGGCGTTCAAGACAAGAAGCAATTCCGTCTCTTCAGCCCCTCATTACCGAATCGAAGTATGTGGTGTCGCCTGAAATGCTGACACGCCTCCTTCAAGGATGGGCGCCACTGATGGAAGAGTTTAACGAGGAATTCATCCCGATTTTTTCTGAAGGCCCACTCTTACTTTCATGTCTACTGCCCTGCGGCGAAGCACTCGTATCGGCATGGACCGGCGCGAGGTTGACGTTGATGGTTGATGAAAAGGGCCGAGACGTTCTTCGACTCAAACTCGGAATGCCATTTGTGTCGGAGGAAGAGGAATGAGGTCCCGTGCCCGGATGGCGGTTTTTCTCACCGCAGTATTGTGCATCATTTCAGTCCCACTTGCTGCCACTGAAGAGCCGATAACCGTCACTCAAATTGCTTCGACTCCAATTCCACAACCACTGGATTCCTCCGTCGTTCTAGTCGAACATTTCATTGCTCCGAACCACACTTCAGACCCTCCTTCATCCAACGATGTTCTGTATTTTTCATGGTGGAAATGGAGTGATGAAACCAACTCGAATTGGCCTGATGACGATGCTAAAGCCCGCCTTGGGGAACTTGGCCTTGAATCGAACACCACGTTCTTGTTCAATGAAGAAGTCGGAGACGGTAAGACGTTCGAAGAAGGCATTGCTTTAGGCCAAGACCATTCGCGGACAGGCGACGTCATTGAATTGAACGGCGAGATTGAACTTGTCACCGACCTGAACGATGCGTGGTCGATTCGAGTACCGTTCGAAATGACGCCGTTGGCCAATCTTAGTTCCTCGACAGTCATGTACATGTTCATCACCGAAGATTCAGCTGTTGACCATCACGGGCGATCTGCTGAGCACCTCATCCGCGACATGCAGCCTGAAGTGAGTTTCTCTAACCAAGCCGGTAATACCACTGCCTCGGAATGGGTTATTTCTTCTGAACATCTTTTGGCTGCCGGTATCGACCTTGAATCAAATCCATATGGATGGCACATCACATTCGCCTTGTTCGGTGAGGCTGAAGGTGACGACACCAATCGATTACTTGCTCTGTATTCCACTCCATTACCATCGAGATGGAGCAGCAGTTCAATCGGAGACTTTGCACTTCCGTTGTTTTTACTCCTTCTTTCTGGAGTCCTTGCCTCCGGCGTCATCAGTAACGCCTACCGCCGCGAGAAAGGGATGCCGAGATTGAACGCAGAGTGGGTTGAAGGCGACCTACCAATCATCCATCTCACGTTCAGTTCCGGCGACCAACCTGTTGATTTGAAATCGTGTGAGGTTGACAAACCTTGGCAGATTAAAGGCGGTTTCAAAAAGAAAAAACTCCCGACCAATGGTTCGTACGAATGTTCGATACGGCTGAAGGAGTGGCACGCAAGCGACTGCTCGGTTTCGATTGCTTTGGAAGTCGAAGAACTAGGTAGTTGGACGCAGTATCTACGCCTCTCTTCTCCGTATATCTCACCTGTTGAGGACGGGCGAAGTGTTGAAGCACCCCAGTAAAGAGCAGAAATCGGTGAGCCACAATGAACCTCGATGACACAGACCGCACCCTGCTCTCTGCGCTACTCAACGACGCTCGTATCAGTCAAAGAGCGCTGGCTCGTCAAGCTGGCGTCGCCCAAGGAACTGTCCTGAACCGACTCAAGCGGATGGAAGATGCTGGCATCATCAAGGGCTACTCAGTCATGCTTGACCCTGCTGCAATGGGTTGGACAATGACCATCATGGCCGGGCTTCGAATCGTCAAGGGGCGGATGCTTGACGTACAATCTCGCATTGCTGCTGACCCGAGAGTGTTTGCAGTCTACGATGTAACCGGAGATTGGGACTCGATGGTACTGGCGAGGGTGAAAAGTCGTGAAGATTTGGATGACCTTACCAAAACCGTGTTCACACTCGAGGGCGTTTCGCGTTCTTACACGCACGTGGTACTCAACACCGTGAAGGAAGATGGAATCCCAAAACCTCCTCAAGAAGGTGGCTACGGCTCAGAAGACTGAACAGGGTCTTCTTCATCGATGAACGGGCGAAGATTGGGAGCAAGCCCGCTGAGTGCTTCGACAACGCTTGTTTCAGGCTTGAGGGCGCGAAGGAGTTCACCTCGGAGAGTTTCTCCAACCTTGACGTCCATGCTTTCGAACCTTCTTCGCAGTTCATTTTGGAGCCTTCCGCCCGTTCGGTCCCAATCCATCAAGAGACAGATGGCGGGGCCTCCATCGTTGCCTCTGGTCCCGTATGTCTCGTACATGTGAGTGATGAACCGTTCTAAATTCCAGCCCCTGTTGAGGACTTCAATCGAACCGGTAAAACCGAGCGTTTCAAGAGCAATTTTATCTCGCCGTCCTTCGACAATGACGGGAAAACCGTTCACACGATTTTTCCCACGCACTTCTCCCAACGCAGCACCAGCTACGGCGAACCGTTCAGCAGCATTCCCCGAACCAAGCGGCGAGCGATGTTTCTGGTCTCGCATCGCTTATCCCTCCACGAGCGTTGTAATTTTTTCAATGAGATGATCGGAATGAACGCCTTCAATTCGAACTTTCTTGATTCGCGACTTGGCTCCTGAAACGACATGCATCTTTGATGTAGAAAGTGACAACGAAGTAGCCATGACGTGCACTACGGCTTGATTGGCCATGCCGTTGCGTGCTTCAGCCCTTACCGCTACGGTCAGTTTCCCCCTCCATTGATTGAATCCAATGATCCCTTGGCGCTTAGAGCCGGGGAGTACTTCAACATCGATCAAAACCGCACCGTCCAGTGTCGATTGAATGCATGATGCAAGTGCCACATTCAGCCACACGACTTGGCCGTTTATCAATCTGCATATTGGCGCTATTCGGCAGGTAATCTGACAAGTTTTTGGCCCTTTTTAAAGGGGCTTTCTTCTTTCATCCAAATGAGGTACTGCGGACTCCTTACCGCTTGAACAAACGAGGCGGTGCCGAACCAGCGGTCGCCAAGGGTTTAAGACCGGTAGTGTGGGCCCTAAATTTGAGGGTGACAATGCCTGCTGAAGACACAGTTTTCAATGTATTATATGATAAGTTCATGTTTTGGGGAATACTTGTCGGTATTTTCACATTCGGGTGGATGTTTTTGGCAATGCTGCGCTACCGCGACGGCGTTGAACCTGACACCTCGGGCATCGACCATATCGAAGTGGGTTCGTTCCCCGTCGACAGACACAATACCGGCCTTGAGGTACTGTTTTACGTCCTTCCATCAATCATTGTCGTCTGGATTACCATGCTTGCACTCGCATCCAACACAGCGGTGTGGGTGATTCCAGCAGAAGAAGACGCCTTCAGCGTTGACATTGTCGGAAAGCAGTGGTTCTGGGAATTTGAATATCAGGACAGTCTTACTTGGGAAGACGATCCTCGCACGACCTATGTTGACGTGGAATGGAACGGCAGTATGCTGACGGTCCACGCCCAAGACTCGACAGCAACCAATGTCACCGTCGAAGTTGACGGAGTGAAGAGTGAATACTCAATCGACGCCACTACCGGGATGCTGACCATCTCAAACATGTATTTTGACAGAGCACTCCACGCTGAAATCACCGTATTCGACAGCGAAGAAACTCTTCTCCACACGTGGGAGCACATCCCCGCTGCTCAGTATGATGCCCAAGGCAACGTTGTCGAGATTTACACGCTTTCAACCGCTGGAGGAGAGCACCTCATCATCCCGTGCGATGAAGCGATTCGCCTCGACATGTTCTCCCGCCCACACGACAATTCCAATCCGGCCTATGTTGGCGTACAGCACTCGTTCTGGTTGCCAGAATGGGGCGTGAAAGAAGACCTTGTACCAGGTCTTGAATCAGGCACAGTCATGACGTTCCAGCCCGATGATTTGGGCACGTTCCCAATCCGCTGCGCAGAATACTGCGGTCTTGACCATTCAAAGATGATCGGTCACATCGACATCGTTGCTCGAAATGGAGAGAATTGTGACGCAGACACGGGTGTCCTCAAGATAGACGACACCTCCTCTAGCGGAGGCGGCTACTGATGCAAAAGCGAGTTACGGTCTTGGCACTGATTTTCCTCATGCTCGTGGCTGCGCCACAGTTTGAAGCAATGCCGACCGGAATTGGCAGTAATGGTGACAACGGTTGTACCTGTCACGGCGGCGCATCACCAGACACCAAAGTTACCGTCACCGGCCTACCAGACACGTTCAACGCTAGCGAGACCTACACGTTCACAGTCACCGTGGTCAATGATGTGATGGAGCCCCACGACGGAGCAGACGGCACGGAATGGAACGGCCATAAAGGTGGTTTCCGAATTCTTTCAACATCCGGTGTTGTTTCAACGGTTGAAGATTCTCTCGGCCACGACATGGATGGGGGCTTGACGCATACCGCTGAAGGCAACGACCGACGCACGTGGGACTTTGAATGGGTTGCACCTGCCGATGACACCAAGGTCGTTGACATCACGGTGTATGGAAACGCCGTCAACGGTGGAGCAGGCCCAGGTGGCGATTATTGGAACCAAGCAGACTTTACAATTCCAGGATTGAATGCAGGCGACGTTGGACCAACGGCGCGAGCACTTGTCGTGTTGGTGACGGCCATCGGCCTCTCCCTCGGTATGGTTCTACTCAGCGTTCTTTGGGTGTTTTACTCCCGCTCACCAGATACGTTTACGATATCGAACTTCTGGGGATACCTCAAGCCTTGGCTCACCACAACCGACCACAAAGAAGTTGGAATTCTGTACTTCTTGTTCGGTTTCACTTTCTTCCTCGTGGGTGGTGTTCTCGCACTTCTTTTCCGTATTCAACTGGCACTGCCGGAAAACTCTTTCTTGACTGAGTCGGAATACAACTCGTTCTTCACGCTGCACGGAACCACGATGATTTTCCTGGCTGCTATGCCGATGATTGCAGGATTCATGAACTACGTGTTGCCGTTGCAGATTGGTGCTAAGGACCTCGCTTTCCCTCGAATCAACGCTCTTGGACTGTGGGTTTTGGTCTTCTCAAGCCCTCTACTCTACACCGGTATTTGGTCGGGAGAGGGAGCTGACATTTCGTGGGTCATGTACCCGCCTTATTCTTCGCTCAGTGAAGCCAGCCTCGGCGCTGAAATGGCACAATATGGTTCCAACCTAGGAACCACTGCGTTCATTTCAGGAATTCTAATGCTTGGTGCATCCTCTACCCTTGGTGGTGTGAACTTCATCACTACCGTATTCACCATGCGTGCTCCCGGAGTCGGTTTCATGAAGATGCCTCTGTTCTCTTGGTCTGTCTTCGTGAGCGTTTTCATGCTCTACATGTCGCTTCCAGCCTTCATTATCGGCGTTGCATTCCTTTTGTTTGACCACACCATCGGTACCGTTTTCTTCACCTCCGGTGGAGACAGTTTACTGTTCCAGCACCTGTTCTGGTTCTTTGGACATCCTGAAGTGTACGTGGTGATTGTCCCTGCCTTCGGTATCGTTTCAGAAGTTCTCGCAACCAGTGCTCGACGCTCAATTTTCGGATACAAATCGATGGTTTTCGCCATGGCCGGTATCGGTGTTGTTGGATTCGTCGTATGGGGCCATCACATGTTGACTTCGGGAATGGATCCGTTCTGGCGTGCCGCATTCATGATTATGACCATGCTTGTTGCGATTCCGACGGGTGCGAAAATTTTCAATTGGCTTGCAACAATTTGGGGTGGAAGCCTCATCATGCGAACCCACACATTGTGGTCGCTTGGTTTCCTCATCACCTTCACCCTTGGTGGAATTTCTGGAATGTTCTTCCCAGTTGCAGGTATGGACATGCACTTCCACGATTCATACTTCGTCGTAGCCCACTTCCACTACGTGTTCATCGGCGGTACGGTCTTCGCTCTGTTCTCCGGTGTGTACTACTGGTACCCCAAGGCCACTGGACGAAAACTGGATGAAACCCTCGGGTTGTGGCACTTCCTGATTGGATTCTCTGCTTACAACGCTACGTTCTGGCCTATGCACGCTCTTGGAATCATGGGAATGCCTCGCCGTACACACAGTTACACCGTTGAAAGCGGCTTTGCCGAGTACAACATGGCGGTCAGCATCTTCTCCTTCATCTTTGGATTGAGCCAACTCTTGTTGGTATGGAACATCATCAAGTCAAACCGCAGCGGTGAACCCGCCGGAAACGACCCGTGGCAAGGCTGGTCTCTTGAATGGGCCACAACTTCGCCTCCTCCTACTCCTTCATTCCATGAAATTCCAACTCAGAAAGACATGAATGAACTGTACGGACACCACAAAGAATCTGGTAAGAAGTCTGCTGGAGAACGTCTGTGGACTGCGAAACCCAAGGGGGCGGAAGAATGAGTGGACAAGGCGCACACCTCGACAACAGTGTCTGGATGCGAGCTGTGGTGATGGGTGGAATCATCCTCACCATCGGTATTGTACTGTTTGGCGCCCTTGCCATCGGTGTAGCAGGGCAGAAGCAAATCGCATGGGATGACGCTGAGACTGCGTACCATGAAGCCGAGCACGACTACGAAGTGGCATACGAAAACTATACTATCGCTCTTGCTGAATTCGAAACTGGTAATACTACGCTGACCCAAGCAGATCTGGATGAACTCCACGACGAGTACGAGGATATGCATCACGCAGAAGAGGAAGCACATCACGATGAAATCAAGGCACACTTGTCCTACCTTTCATACCGCGTTTCTGGAATCACCGTGTTGTTGATGTCCATCTCCTATGCATCGTTCATCGGTGTAGGTGGATTCCTCAACGCCAGCAAACCGAATGCCGACCATGGCGACGGACATGATGACCATGACGAACATCACGGCTCTTCTACCCCGATTGTCTTCGCTTTCGGTATCATGCTGTTCTTGATTGGTTTCCCGGATTTCGTGATTGCTTGCAAAGCACTGTTGAGCAGCGAAGTCACCGCTGACGTCTCGATGATGGCCTTGAGCATGGTTGGGCTTGCCACCATCGTTGTGGCCATTGCAAATTGGTGGTTTGAAGATCTACCGTTCACCGGAAGTGGTGAGCAAATCGCGACCTCGTATCCGTTTGAGGGAGAACACATCCGTAAGGTTGGATTGTGGGTCTTCATCATGTCTGAAATCATGGTTTTCGCCACGTTCTTTTCCTCGTACCTTCGAATGCGAACAGAATGGTGTACTGACTGGGCTATTCGTGACGGCGTAGAGGCTTGTGCTGATGTTCCCGAAGGAACCGTCGTCACCGCTTCGGATTTACTTCGCTACGACGTTGCAACATTGATGCCCGGTGCAATCAACACCTTTGCTCTCATCATTTCGTCTTACACCATCGTTTTGGCACTGAAGACGGCGAAGGATACCAACTGGAAACCCTCTACCGGATTCATGGGCAAACTCATGCCTACCCGTAAGGCAGCAGTGCGAAACTACCTCATCGCAACCCTCGCACTCGGTTCGCTGTTCATCGTGCTCAAGCTCGTTGAATGGAGTCATTTGGTCGCTGAAGGATTCGATATCGGAACCGTTCAAGGTTCGATTTTCTACATCGCAACCGGTGCTCACGGCCTGCACGTTTTCATCGGTTTGCTGGTCATGCTGTACCTCGTGTTCAAGTCGGACACCGTTGGGTTCGACGAAAACAATGCTCAAGGAATTGAGTACTTTGGATTGTACTGGCACTTTGTTGATTTGGCTTGGGTTGTTATCTTCCCAGCATTCTATTTGTATTGAGGTGAAAACATGGGCGAACACATTGAATTTATGGGCAAAGATATCTACTTCTGGAACTTTATCGTTCTGATGTTCTTCACACTGTTTGAGGTTGGAGCCGTGTTCTTCGAAACAATCCCCTTCACCGAGATTGAGATCACGAAACTCGCAGTATGGGGCATCCTGATTGTCGTTGGAATCATCAAGGGCTACGGCATTGCTGCCTTTTTCATGCACTTGCGTGATGACCCACGAATCTACACTCGTACGGCGCTGTTTCCGGTTTTGTTTGTACTGCTGATGCTTTGGGGTATTGGTCTTTCTAACCCAGCCGGTGTTACCGACCTTCCAAGCTGGTGCACACCAAACTGGGATTACGCAACGACCCGCTGATGCATCCAACATCATTCGCAAAGTCTTGATAACCTCGGCATTGAGGCAAGACCATGAACCGAAGAACCTTCCTCACCGCTTTGGTCGCATCGTTCCTTCTTGTTGCAGCATTACCGACCTCCTCCGCCTATATTGGGCATCAATTGTCGCGTGCAGACGTCGCAGATTTCTCATTGACAGATCAAAACAACAGCGAGTTTAATTTTTCCCAGAATGCAGAAAAAGTCAACGTCGTTTCCTTCATTTTTACATCGTGTCCTGACGTGTGCCCCGTGATTACCCAATCGTTGAAGCAAGTTCAGATGGGCCTGTCTGAAGAGGATTCAAACGACGTTCAATTTGTTTCAATTACGGTTGATCCCCGCCATGATACTCCAGAGCGACTGCACGAATACACGCAATTACACGGTGTTGAATGGCCGCACCTGACCGGTGAACAATCACTGCTTGAGGATGCCTATGCAACCTTTGGTATTCTGGTCGACGAAATCGTCATCGAGGCTCACATTTCAAACACTGAACCCACAGTGACCTATGTGGATACCAACAACAGTACGACAGAACTGATGTTCTCCCCCACTGGATGGACGCTCCACCAATCAATCGTCGATTCGGCGAATTGGACCGTGAATGCATCAGACAGTGAATACGGACACTTCATCACCTCTATTGAGGGCTTCGAAGCGCCATCTGATTCATCTTGGTGGTGGAGTCTCTTGCTGTTTAACACCTCTTCCATGACGTGGGAAGAATCCCCAGTCGGCATCGATTCAGTCAACGCACTGGACCATCCACACCTGGCTTGGGCGGCTTCTATTGCCAACCACTCCGGACTTGAACATCCCAGTGGAGATGACGCTTCGATGCAGATTGTGTTCCCGGACAGCACGACGGCCAATCACACCATGAGTGAATTCAATGCCTGGCATCTTTCGATGGGAGCATTCGCAGGTGCGGACATCAATACCTCGATGCCGTCAAGTCAGTATGGGCATTACATGGATTCCATTGATGACGTGACTGGACCTTCGGATTCTTCATGGTGGTGGAACCTCTTCGTGTGGAATCAATCATCCGATTCTTGGGACACGTCCGATGTTGGTATGGACGGTTTAGTTGACCCGCCTCATATCGCTTGGGCACCAAGTAGTGTGAACCAAACAGACATACCAACTCCCGATGCATTCCGTCCATCGTCCAGTCAATCAAATCCAATGATCTGTAACGGTAAAGGATGGGAGATGGGCTCGGGTGCTGGAAAACACTGCATGTGTGATGAAGGATACGAATGGGCAGAAGACGACCGACTTTCGTGCGTGAGCACTGGAGAAAACGAGCAGGAGTTCTCAGTTGGACATTCAAGCATCACCTACATTCTCAAAGGTATGAAGCCAATTGTGGCTTGGACTGGAGATGATTGGAAAGCAGATGATTTCCTCGAAGATATTGAACGTGTCCTCGGTACATACTCCTCGGCCTCGGACGTTGACTCACTACCAGGGATGACGCTTCTTATCGCCCTTTCAGGCATCAGTATGGCGGCAATTGTCGTTCGCGTCGGCGTAGACAGCGAAGAAGATGAAGCGTAAGCCTCATATTGAGAGCGCAACCGACCTGTAGTTGCGATAAGGGGTCTTGTATCCTAACTCGATGCAGAGGTCGCATAGCCCGGTATTGCGGTGGACTTGAAATCCACTGTCCCTTGGACGCGGGGGTTCGAATCCCTCTCTCTGCGCCAATGACCCTTCATGCGATGAGTTTTTTCAAGCATCAGCATGGAAGAGTTCTCAAACTACTGCTTCCCTCGTTAGTTCATGCGCGGGGTTCGTTTCGTCCTCATCCTCTCTCTGATGATGCTTCTTGCTGGGTGTCTTGGGCCATCTACATCCTCGTGGGGCACCGGTTCAGGCTCGATGAGTGTTGATGCTTCGATGAGTACTGTCACCACCAGCCTTGGAGATGAGGCAATGGAATTCGCCAACCTTGAGCCAGTAGGATGCGTTCCGGATTCTGGTGAACTCGGCGTCAACCAATCAGCAGAGGTTTCATTTGAGGGCTATTTGGCAGCAAGTCACTTTTATTCCTCGCATTCCTCGTTAGGTGGTGCCTCTGGATTAGATCACGGCGTGGCCGCAAGCGTCGCTATTGAATCGATGTCGTTCTCCCAGGCCGGTGAATATCAAGACGGCGAAGGACCGAGAATCGACGTCAAAAGTTGGGACATGCCACTCAATCCTGATACCGGAACGGGGACCGCAGATTTAGACGAGATTGACCAAGATTCATCTTCTCAATGGTACATTCTCGGACTCATTCCGACCACTGAAAACATTCACGAGGGACTGGTCGCTTTGGATGAGTGGCATCAATCCATCCGCATCAGTGGTTACCTTGTCAAAAGCAGCACGAGTGGAAATTCGGCTGGATATTATTCATCCACCTATCATGAGGCTTCAACAGATTGCAGTCTTTCAATCGGTTCCACCAACAAGGAGACATTGTTCGTCTTCGTAACGAGCGTTGTCTTGGAAGGCGGTACCATAAGTTCAGACGGGGAATCAAACGACGAATGGGTTCACGGTGACGTTCCATTCCTTGGACGAACCGGTTACATCTTGTTTGCTCTTGTCGTCGGCATTGGTGGCTCTATTGGTGCATTCATTCTGTCGAAAATGTTCGTTATGCAGGGGGCTCGCTCGTCGATGAAAGTGTTGTTGGGCAAGGCAGGGATGGACACCATCAAGCAGGTGAAGAAAGATATCAAAGAGGCCAAGTCAGCCGGATTGGTATCTCCCACTGAACGTAAAAAAGAAGCGAGCAAGGCAGACTCCCGGTCTAAACCTCCTCAAAAGTCGCAGAAAAGCGAACCTGCTTTGGCCGGGTTTGACTTGGACAGTGTTCTTTCCTCGGCACCAAGTATGGGTGCCAGCAATGAATTTGGTGGAGGGGCTTCATCAGTTGTGGCTACGGTTGAGTCGCAGGACATGGAAGATGAAATCCGCCAACAAGAGGTTCAATCCTCCGCTCCAGTCCAATCCTCGTTTGTTCCACCTCAACAAGTCCGCAGCACAGTGACTTCAAGTCAACCAAGTGCGCCTGTTCGTGAGCACTTCACTTCCTCCGCACCTCCCAGCAAAAAGTCATCACCGCCTACCAAGAAGAAGGCAGTTCGTAAGCGGAAGACAACCCCAACCCGCGTCGTGGAAGCCGAAGACGATGTGGCGCCAGTGCCAAGCCAACCGGCGCGCCAAACCTTTGAAGAGCCTGAAGAAGAGTTCTCAGACTTCTCTTTTTGATTAGACGATAATGGCGACTGCCCCGGGCAACACTTCCATTTTGATTGGTGTAGAGCCAATGTTCTCCCCATCAACGTTGATTGCCGTTGGTTTTGGCGTTGAGATTTCAAGCGTTTTGAACCGGTAATAATCGACCATCGGGTGAAACACGTGTCTGCCTTCGGTTTTGAGTTGGCCAAACGCTTTCAATATCTGTCCTCGCTTCATTTTTTTCAAAATTCCAATATCCATTTTTCCGTCATCAAGCGTAGCTCCAGGTGCCAGCGGGAGTAGCGAGCCACCCGTTTGGCTGTTTTGAATCAGGAATAGCGTGAAGTCATCTTCGAATGAAACACCGTCGATGGTCAAGGTTGCATGCCGACGATTGTTGGCCATGATGGCCATCAAGATGCCGACATCGTAGCGCATTGGACCCATCCAGCGCATTTTTTCGGCTTTGATTGTTGAATCAACTCCGAGACCCCAGGTGACGAGGTTTGCGCTGTATCTGGTTAAGTGGCCCTGTTCACTACCCGGAAGCCCTGCAACCATGTCGACTTTGGCAAGGTCGAGGTGCTGAAAATTACCATTACAGATCCGATGAATAGCTTCCTCGGTGTTCTGGATCTTGAGGTCGTTGGCCATCGAATTACCGGTACCTGCCGGAATAAGGCCTATTCGACACTGAGATTTTGCTTGCATGAGGCCTGTTATTACTTCAGATAGACTACCATCGCCACCTACTACAGCCACCACGTCAGTCGTTTCAGTGGTTAGATGCGCCGCTAATTCAATCAGTTGACCCGAAGAGGCTGAAACGTGGGTAGTCACTTTGATTGATTTTTTTTCGAAGGTTGTTTTTGCTTGTTGGGCGATGCTCTCGCCCTGCTTTTTTCCTGAAAAGGGGTTGACCATGAGATGAATAACGTTCACGTCGCCGCCTTGGTTGGTGTCTTTCGAGAACACGTCAGCATAAATTGGGCGGTAAACACCCTTCCTTTTCTTGGTGGTCAAGTCGGGCACAAACTCGATTATACTCGGTCCGTCACCGCTTGAGGTCATGCTCTGCGATAGGGGTTGGATGAATGAATACTTCCCTCTTGGATGAAAGCAAGAACTCATGAACACACATGCTATGGCGTTGGTTGGAGGGTCGTGATGGAGTGGAGTGATGACGATGTCAAGTTCATGACACACGCGCTTCAAGTGGCTGAACGAGGTCGTGGAAAAGTTTCTCCAAATCCATTGGTCGGTTGCGTTTTAGTCAAAGACAATGAAGTCATTGCCGAGGGTTGGCACGACCATCTTGGTGGGCTTCACGCCGAACAAATGGCTATTCACGATGCTGAAACAAACGGTCATTCACCCAACGGTGCAGTAGCGTATGTCACTCTCGAGCCCTGCAACCATTTCGGACGTACCCCCCCGTGCACTGAAGCCTTGATGTGGGCCGGTATCAAGGAAGTCATCGTCGCGCATCAAGACCCCAATCCAACGGTTCGTGGTTCAGGAATACAGGTTCTTCACGATGCGGGAATTCGGGTTCGTCAAGGTCTTCTTGAATCAAACGCAAGCGAACAAATGCAACCGTTCTTGCACTGGTGTGAACACCGAAAACCGCTGGTGACGGTGAAACTGGCAGTTGACCGTAACGGCTCGGTGGATGACCGGAGCGAGCATCCACAACGCTTCACCTCAGAGCCGTGCTTGGATAAGGTCCATCTGCTTCGCAGTGAATGCGATGCAATTCTCGTCGGAGTGGAAACCGTCATTCGCGACGACCCCTTGTTGACGGTACGGCGAATTACGGCGGACCGGCAGCCTTTGCGTATTGTTATTGACCCGAACCAACGAATGCCGGAATCAGCTGCTTTGCTTCATGACGGGCACGAAACGATGGTGCTTGGTGAGGATTTCCGTTCTTTGCCAGCCCTTTTGAATTTGCTCGGAGACCGAGAGATTCAACGCCTGATGGTTGAAGGCGGACCCACAACTATTCTTGAATTTCTCAAATTAAACCTCGTCGATCAGTTCATTCTTATTCACAGTGAAGTAGAACACGCCTCGGGGTTCGCATCCCGTATCGATGCTGCGGTGTTGGAAACCGCCGGAATGCTCCTTGATTCGGTTGAATCATGGGGCCAAGAGCGGGTCGAGATTTGGTCAAAACCATCAAAGTAGGCTTGCCCTGCTAAACATTATACATCGCATCCTCGTGCGTTATTTATGTACTGCAGAGTCACACAAATTACCTATGATGCATCGAAGAGAGACGAAGTTATTGCACTGCTTGAAAGCAAGCGAGCGACCATGCTTGCCCTCCCCGGAATCCAATCGGTGTGCACGGTTGAAACCTCAGAAGGTGAGATCACCAGTTTAGCGGTTTACGACACGCAAGAGAACTTTAACGCAGCAGCACCTGAAGTTGGAAAGATCATGGGTGGCTTTGCAGCCTATTTCACCGCACCTCCTGTCGGCAAAGAAGGCCCTACGATGTTCTATTTCTGAAGTCACTCTTCGACTTCTGAACTACACATATCTGGCGTTTCATCTTGATAGTTGGATGCTTCTGTATCGTATTGTGCCTGGTTGCTTGCAACTGATGTTTTCAGTAAAAGAATGCAGTCATCTGAGCTGTTAGTCACTTCACCGTTTGATTCTACAGAGTCCACCTTCATCCAAAGGGCTTTTTCATCGCTGGAAAATGAAACGGTAATGTGTTGAGTCAAACTAATGTCAATCACTTGGGTTTCATTAAAGATTTCAAAACTTTGCTGTCCGGTTGAAATCAGTGTCAAATCGTCTCCATCGAGGTTCCACATTGAACTAAGGTTTGTTCCATCGGTGTAGGAGTTGTCTTCATGGAATGTGGATTTTTGACCGTCTGAGTTAATCCAAGTACCTTCGAGTGGTACACTATTGGATGAAATCATGAATGCGACAACTCCGAGTAAAATCGCGATGATGACCGCACCGCTGATGGCCAGCACTTTCTTGTCAGAAAACGTCTCCTTCATCTTGTCCATTGACAAACCGTTCATCTTGGGCATCGATGGGAGTCCACTTGAAACAGTGGACTTGGATGACGAGGCGTTCTGGCTTGTTCCGGTAACTGGAGCATAGGGATTGAATCCTTCAGGTTCTCTCTGGCCGATTTGAGTTGTTCCAACGGGTTGTGGAGCATATGGGTTGGACGCAACGGGTGCTGGAAGGGGGGCTGGAGCCATCTCTGGAGCAGACGGCATCAGTGAAAAGTCAGGATAGTACTGCTGGGTGAACTGCATAGCCTGTGGTTCGGCGTAACCTTGGGACAGTAGGCTATCGTAATATTCCCGTGCTTTCGACATGCTAACGGGCTTCCCAGTGAAATTGAAGATATAAACTACTTAGTTTTCAGATAAGGAATTTCATTGCAAAGCAATTTCCAATTTTTCTTCCAACAGTGGACTTTTCCTCCACCCGTTTTCCCGCAATCAAGAGTGCTGAAGTGAGTCACCCAGCAGTTCCGCCGGGCGAGTGGCAATACAGATTCGGGGTGAAAAGCCAATATTGGCTTTGTTCGCCGGGTTGTAAACTTAAGATATATGGCAAGAATAGGGTTTCATGGGCACAGCCGAAGAACGAAAAAACATGCAGTATTTTGGCGCTGCAATTCTTTTCATGGGCATCGTATGGATGTTCAATCTAGGAAATCTGTGCACCAACTGGGATTGCTTCAGTTACTTCTGGGGGGCAGCATTCGTCATTGTGATGGGATGCATCACGCTGTTTATTGCAATTTTTGAAGACGATGATGAATTTTTGATGCACAAGTTTTGGCTTGGTTTCGTTCTTCCTGCTTTGACAACTATCGGCTACACGTTAATCGCACCGACCGTTTTTCCAGGGCTCCTGGTCGCTGCGGCAGTGATTTACTACGGTGTTCGCCATGAACCGACTCCAGAACTCACCCTTGGTGGCTTCTTGGGTATTCTCTTCACGCTGCTCTATCTACAATTCTAGACTTGAAAGTCTGTGCAATGGGTA
>TARA_B100001093_G_scaffold121227_1_pt1 | contig 23157 bp, 16 predicted proteins | sample TARA_B100001093 | Tara Oceans TARA_B100001093 (sample SAMEA2623116) | marine metagenome | biome: marine biome (ENVO:00000447); feature: surface water layer (ENVO:00002042); material: "saline water (ENVO:00002010), including plankton (ENVO:xxxxxxxx)" | depth 5 m | reverse complement strand
CTATCTCCAGTAAGGATGTTACCCCAGTTACCCTGCATGTCGATAAGCAGGTCTTTTTGCCCCATATTCACCAAAGCATCACCTATAGAAGCATCACCATGAGGATGATATTTCATAGTGTTACCGATTACATTGGCCACTTTATTGTAACGACCATCATCCATTTCCTTAAGCGAATGAAGAATACGACGCTGAACAGGCTTTAAGCCATCATGGATATCGGGAACCGCTCTTTCTAAGATAACATAAGAAGCATAATCCAAAAACCAGCTCTCATACATTCCGTCAACCTGAGTTACCGTGTTTACTTCATTATCTTCCGAATTGAAGTTATTTTCAGAATGTTCCATTTCTTCACTCATAATTATTCAACTCCTTTTTCTACTCTAAGGTTATCAATAATAAATTGCTGACGATCGGGCGTATTTTTACCCATGTAGAACTTCAACATTTGAGCAATGGTTTGCTCTTTACTAATCATAACTGGCTCTAAGCGAATATCTTCTCCAATAAAGCCTTTAAATTCATTTGGTGAAATCTCCCCCAAACCTTTAAATCTGGTAATCTCTAATTTCCCTTTCAGCTTTTCCATAGCTGATATTTTTTCAGCTTCATCGTAACAATAAATCGTTTCTTTTTTGTTTCGAACCCTAAACAATGGGGTTTGGAGAATGTACAAATGTCCTTCACGGATCAACTCAGGAAAAAATTGCAAAAAGAATGTAATTAACAATAAACGAATATGCATACCATCTACATCGGCATCGGTAGCAATAACGACATTATTATAACGAAGGTCTTCCAAACCATTTTCGATATTTAATGCTGCCTGAACCAAATTAAATTCTTCGTTTTCGTAAACGATTTTTTTTGTCAAGCCATAAGAGTTTAAAGGTTTTCCTTTTAAACTAAAAACAGCCTGTGTATTTACATCACGTGATTTGGTTATGGAACCACTTGCAGAATCTCCCTCAGTAATAAACAAGGTCGTTTCCAATCGTCTTTCTTTCTTAAGATCATTGTAATGAACTCTACAATCGCGTAATTTTTTATTGTGAAGGTTAGCTTTTTTAGCTCTTTCTCTACTAAGTTTTTTTATACCAGCCAAGTCTTTTCGCTCTCTTTCGGCTAACAAAATCTTCTTCTGTATTGCATCGGCAACTTCAGGGTTTTTATGAAGATAGTTATCGAGTTTACTCTTCACAAAATCATTCACAAAAGTTCGCACCGTAGACATATCGGGGCCCATATCTGTAGAGCCTAATTTGGTTTTCGTCTGAGATTCAAAAACTGGTTCAATAACTTTAATACTAATGGCCGCGTTTATTGCCTGACGAATATCAGAAGCCTCATAATTCTTTCCATAAAATTCACGAATGGTCTTAACCACAGCTTCGCGGAAGGCCGTCTGATGGGTTCCACCCATGGTAGTGTGTTGACCATTTACAAAGGAATGATAAGACTCACCATATTGATTTCGCATGTGGGTCATCGCAATCTCAATATCTTCACCATTTAAATGAATAACAGGGTAATGAGAAGTTCCTTCTTCTATCTGATTATTTAACAAATCATAAAGTCCATTCTCAGAATAAAATTTCTCACCATTATAAAGCATGGTTAGTCCTGTATTCAAATAGGCATAGTGCCACATCATTTTCTCTACATACTCATTTACGTAACGAAAATTGTTAAAGATGCTCTCATCCGGAATAAAAGAAACTCTTGTTCCTTTTCTTACAGATGTTTCCTGAACTTCTTCTTCAAGAGACACTTCACCTTGATGAAATTCAACAACCTTGGTTTGGCCGTCTCTTACAGATTGAACTCTAAAATAATCGGAAAGTGCATTTACAGCTTTTGTGCCAACACCATTTAACCCGATGGATTTCTTAAAAGCTTTTGAATCGTACTTACCTCCTGTGTTAATTTTAGAAACACAGTCAATCACTTTTCCAAGTGGAATACCTCTACCATAATCCCGAACAGTCACTTTTGTACCGCGAACACTTACTTCAATATTCTTTCCGTGTCCCATTACGTATTCATCGATACAATTATCTACCACTTCTTTAAGAAGTATGTAAATTCCGTCATCGTGAGCTGTACCATCGCCAAGTTTACCAATATACATTCCCGGACGCATACGAATATGCTCCTTCCAGTCTAAAGATCTAATGCTATCCTCTGTGTATTGATTCTCTGCCATAAGAGTATTAATGCATTCAAAAAAAAAGTAGCATAGACAAAGCTATACTACTTTCTAAAAGTAAAAATTTTACTTAAATATTCGAATTTTTAAAACGAAAGCTCTAAACAATTTTATCAACAATTAAACATTGAATCTGAAATGCATGATATCACCATCTTGAACAATGTAATCTTTGCCTTCAATAGATAACTTTCCGGCCTCTTTACAAGCTAGTTCAGAACCTAAAGTCACATAATCATCATACTTAATTACTTCAGCCCTAATAAACCCTTTCTCAAAATCTGTATGGATAACTCCTGCCGATTGTGGCGCAGTAAAACCTTCTTTAATTGTCCAAGCCCTAACCTCTTTTTCTCCAGCAGTAAAATAAGTTTGAAGTTTTAATAATGCATAAGCAGATCTAATAACCTTTTTAACCCCCGGCTCTTCTAACCCCATATCTTGCAAAAACTCCTGTCGCTCTTCATAGGTATCTAACTCCATAATATCAGCCTCCATACCTGCAGCTATAATCAACAATTGAGCATCTTCATCTTTTATCGCCTCTAGGACATTATCGACATATGTATTTCCATTTATCGCATCGTCTTCATTTACATTACAGATGTACAGAATAGGTTTATCGGTAAGCAACATCAAATCTGCTACAGCTTCTCTCTCCTTATCAGTAAAATCAATCGTACGAGCAGATTGACCGGCTTCAAAATGCGCTTTATATTGTTCAAGAATAGCCAAAGTTTTAAGCGCTTCTTTATCGCCAGTGCGGGTTTTTTTCTTAGTCGTCTCAATCTTCTTTTCTACTGACTCAAGATCTTTGATTTGCAGTTCGATATCAATCGTTTCTTTATCTCTAACAGGATCTATGGATCCGTCTACATGGGTAATATTGTCATTATCAAAGCAGCGTAAAACATGAATTATTGCCTGAGTTTCTCTAATATTCGCCAAAAATTTATTACCTAAACCTTCACCATTACTTGCACCACGAACCAAACCAGCAATATCTACAATTTCAACGATCGCCTGCTGAACTCTTGCTGGCTTAACAAGTGCTTCCAATTTTGCTATTCTTTCATCTGGCACGGATATGACCCCTACATTGGGCTCAATGGTCGCAAATGGGTAATTAGCTGCCAATGCTTTTGCATTAGATAAGCAGTTAAATAATGTTGATTTCCCAACATTTGGTAGTCCTACAATTCCACACTTCATAAGTAAATTTTAATGCGACAAAGATACATTTTGATTGTAAGTTTCAAATGGATCTTATCTTAAAATAGTAACAGAACCAGTAATTTGATCGAATTCCATTTCTAGAACATAGAAATAAACACCTTCTGCAACCTCTTCCGATCGATGAAAGCCTTTCCACAAATCTTCATCTGGGTAAATAGAGTAAAAAACTTCTTCTCCCCATCGATTAAATATGCGCAAAACAGAACTTTCACAATGTTTGATTCCAGAAATTGAAAAGACATCATTGTTATAATCGCCATTTGGGGTAAACACATTAGGTATAACAATATCTTCATAAATACCTTCTAATGAGAACTCTATAAGGTCACTAACTGAATTATAGCAAAAATCATTACTAACAGTTAATGTAACATCTAAAGTGTTACCTGGAATAAGCTCTACAATAGGATTTTCTTCATCACTTATATCCATATTTCCAAAACTCCAATTATAATCATCAGCAAACTCAGACTCATTATTGAAAAAAACATTTTTTAAGCATGTATCAATTGAGTATGAGAATTGAGACAAGGGAATCTGTAAAAAATCAATTACAATCTCATCAGAAAAAGAACCTTCACAACCCAACTCAGTCTCAACACTTAATTCAATGTTATATGTACCCTCCTGACCATAAGTATAAGAAGGTTCAAATGCTGAATTCGAGGTACCATTTCCAAAATCCCATTCCCAATTTGATGCAGCATCATAAACAGACAAAATAGTTGTATTTTCAAATTCAACAAAGCCTTCTTCACAATCTTCAGTAGCAAGAACTCCAAAACTAACACCAGGCGGAGGTGCTACAGCAAGAGAAAAAGCTTCTATATCAATTAAATTACACGACAAAGGATTTTCTACCACAAGTTCAATGACATACTCTCCTGCGTAAGCATACTCATGAGAAAAAACATCTTCTGAAGAAATAAAGCCATCACCAAAAGACCAACTCAAGGAAGAAACAGATTGTGAATTATTTTGAATTTGAACTTCTATATCTTCATTACAAAAATAATTCACATCAAAATCAGCAACTACTTCAGGCAAAGACTGAATCTGAATGGATTCATAATCATCAGTGGCACATTCGACATCACTAACTGCCTGGAGCATTACATTATAAGTCCCCTCACTAAAATTATAAGAAAGATCATTATCATTTGAAATCTGAACACTATTCACAAACCAATTATATTGATTTGCATTGGTACTCAAATTATCAAAAGAAAGACTTAAAGGTGCACATCCAGAAGTTTGACTAACATCAAAAACTGCCTCAGGCTGAGAATAAACGCTTACCCATTCTAGTTCTTCTATAAAAGATTCACAACCATTAACACTATTATAAACTGACAATGAAACATCATATACACCAGCACTATATTGTATTGTTGGGTTTTGAACATTTGAACTGGTTCCATTACCTAAATCCCAATCAAAAACAAGTTGTGACGATAGCGCAGTTGTGTTGGCGTTAAATAAAACCACATCAGGCTCACAAATCTCATTACCAGATGTTTCAATAGAAAGAATATCACTATCATACGAAGCAATCTGTATTGAATAGAAATCATCCGTAGTACACTCTATATCACTAACAGCTTGGAGTGACAGCTCATAATTTCCTCCATTAAACGTGTAAGAAAAATCTGTATCTGTCGACAGCTCATTACCATCAACAAACCAAGTATATTGATCCGCATCAGTGCTTAAATTATCAAAACTTACCGCTAAAGGAGCACAGCCTGAAATTTGACTGGCTTCAAATAATGAAACAGGCTGAGGAAACACATTCACAAACTCCAATTCTTCAATCAAAGTCTCGCAACCAGTAACATTATTTATAACAGTTAAGGAAACATCATAAAGTCCTGGCTCATACTGAATAGAAGGATTCTCTGAGCTTGAACTTGATCCATCACCTAGACTCCAATCATAAGTCAATTCAGCGGGAGGCACAGTTGTATTTGCTGTAAACGAAACTAAATCAGGCTCACAAAATTCAATGGCAGATGCTTCAATAGATAAAACATCAGATCCGGAAGTATTCAGGAAATACGTATAAGATTCATCACAATTTAAATATGAAACTGAAAAAGTAATTTCCTGTGAGCCATCATTAACAAACATAATACCATCAGGATTCAATTCAGTTGATATTTGAACTAAAGCATTCTCACCAAAATCCCACGAATAAGATGCTGATGGCGGAATAATTCCAGAACCAATAAAATCATATAATGCATCTTCTTCACAAATTGTTTCGGGCGCTTCGAAAAAAGGAAACAAATCAGGATAAAGCGAAAATTCTACAACAGAAGTATCAGAACAAAAAGTTTCAGGATTAGCTATTAAAGTCACTTCATACGATCCACTATCAGGATAAGTATAAGTTGGCTCTTCTAGAGATGATGCACTATTTGGGTTCTGATCATCTCCAAAATCCCAATAATATTCAGAAGCGTATTGACTTTCATTTTCAAAATCTACTGTTAAACCTTCACAATAAATATCAGCAATTGGGACAGAAGATGTTGCCACCTCACAATCAATAACTAAAAATCGGAAATCTCTTATAATTTCCCCTAAATAAAGCCCATTTCTATATTCTTCAACCTTAATACCAATCACATAATACCCCTCCTGATTGGGCATTCCAGTAATCAACCCAGTTTCAGAATCAATATTAATTACAGGATCCGAATCCATAATATAAGCTGTATTATACCCATTCTCCCATGGAATTTGAATGTAAGGTGGCGGATATGTCTGAAAAGGAGCATTTTGAGGCGGAGTAGGATTTGCACCGTGAAAGGGAGCAGTAAATGAATATACTAAATTGTCACCATCTAAATCTGAAGCAGACTGATCAATTTCAACATCAGTTCCCATGCACAAGGCTAAAGGAGGGACACTATTAAATACTGGAGAATTATTGCAATCAACAATTGATGAAGGCGGAATATAAGCTACCAAACTCGAGCCAAAGACTTCTGGGTTAACAATGTTAATGACTTGTTGATTTCTGCAACACCTTTGGTATACAATTTGATAACCATCAGAATTGTTAGGAAGAGTAGTAACAATTGTGTAAGTCCCTTTTTCTACACATAATTCAGGAGGAAGTGTCATACATTCTGAGGTGAACTCGTCAACAACAAACTCAGCAAGAGCTTGATCATGCTCTAACTCTTCATAAATATTATTACTCATATCATATATGGTAATTACCCCTTGATCATCAAACCCCGTACCGAGTGAATTTGAAGGACCACAATCTCTGTAGATAACTACTTTAATTTCATATTGATTATCTCCAATACAAGTGTAAGTAACTTCTCCTCCTATTAAATGAGTAGCATTTAATATGGAGGGAATTAAAATAAATATGACAAGTAATATATTTCGCATTTTAAGCTACTGAAGTTAATTTAAAAAAAACATAACCAATATAAATAACTAATAATTACAAAAAAATGAGAAATGAATACAAATTGATTGGGTTAACAAATAAAAAGTTAATTGTTACTTTGCAAAAACTGGAAACATCTCCATCATTTTAACAACTTTGTCTGCCACCGAATCAAGGACCTCTTCATTTTCGTAATTCATAATTACTTCATCAATCAAATCAACAATTTGAACCATGTGGTTCTCTTTTAAACCCCGAGTAGTTAAAGCAGGTGTTCCAACACGAATCCCAGAGGTCACAAATGGCGATTGATCGTCAAAAGGAACCATATTCTTATTCACAGTAATATGTGCTTTAACCAACGCATTTTCAGCATCTTTACCAGTAATATTTTTAGACCTCAAATCAATCAGCATACAATGATTATCAGTACCTCCTGAAACAACTTGATACCCTTTAGATACAAATGCATCAGCCATTGCAGTGGCATTTCGTTTCACCTGAAGTATGTATTCAAAATACACATCTGTAAGTGCTTCCCCAAAAGCAATAGCTTTGGCTGCAATAATATGCTCCAATGGTCCTCCCTGCATTCCAGGAAAAACAGCAGAATTTAACAAAGCCGACATCATTCTAACTTTTCCTTTAGGAGTAGTCAGTCCCCAAGGATTTTCAAAATCTTTAGGAAGCATAATTAATCCTCCGCGAGGACCACGTAATGTTTTATGAGTCGTGGTTGTTAAAATATGACAATATTCAACAGGATCATTTAAAACACCCTTTGCGATTAAACCTGCAGGATGAGAAATATCTGCTAATAAAAGAGCACCTACTTGATCAGCAATTTGTCGAAAACGAGCATAATCCCAATCTCTAGAATAAGCCGAAGCACCACATATAATTAAATTGGGTTGCTCTTTAAGCGCAATTGCTTCAACTTTATCCATATTAACTCTACCCGTTTCCTTTTCCACGCCATAAAAAGAAGTCTTATAAAGTTTACCTGAAAAATTAACAGGTGAACCATGGGTTAAGTGGCCTCCATGAGAAAGATCAAAACCTAAAATTTTATCACCTGGTTTTAAACAAGCCAGATAAACAGCTGCATTTGCCTGAGAACCTGAATGCGGTTGAACATTTGCGTAGTCTACCCCAAATAACACCTTTGCTCGATCAATAGCTACCTGTTCCACTTCGTCAACTACTTCACAGCCCCCATAATACCTTTTATTGGGATAACCCTCAGCATACTTATTAGTTAGACAAGACCCGGCAGCTTCCATTACTTGATTGCTGACGAAATTCTCTGAAGCAATTAACTCAATCCCATATACTTGACGTTCATGCTCTTCATGAATTAACTCAAAAATTTGCTGATCTCTTTCCATCTTTTTTTTGTGACGATTAAAGTTGTGATTCCTAATTTTGATGCAAATATAATCCTTATTTTTGTCTAAAATTTAGTTCACATGATAAAAGCAAACGATCCAAATAGAAAATCGTGGATTGAGGTCGCATCTTACTCCGATTTTCCGATACAAAACATTCCATTTGGAATTTTTAAAAGTTCTGACAAAACAATTTGTGTTGGCTCACGTATTGGCAATTATGCAATTGATTTAAACGCACTTCACAAACTTAATTATTTCGATGGAATTACTTTAGATCGAGATATCTTTAATAAGGAAACTTTAAATGATTTCTTAAAATTAGGCAAACCTATTTGGCGACAGGTAAGAGACCGTATTGCTGAAATATTTGATACTAATAATGTAATGGACGAAAGTCATAAAACAGTCGTTCTATCAAAAATTAACGAAGTGGAAATGTTAATGCCAGTTAAGGTAGGCGACTATACTGACTTTTACTCTAGTCGTCAACATGCTTATAATGTAGGCTGCATGTTTAGAGACCCCAACAACGCATTACTACCAAACTGGCTTCACATCCCTGTAGCATATCACGGAAGGGCATCATCAATTATATTATCGGGAACTAACATTCACCGTCCTAAAGGACAACAATTACCTCCAGATTCTGATACGCCAACATTTGGCCCATGTAAATTATTGGACTTCGAATTGGAAATGGCATTTGTTACTGGTCAAGGAAAAAATTTAGGCGAGAGCATTTCGACCCAAGAAGCCGACGATTATATTTTTGGCATGTGCATTTTTAACGATTGGTCAGCGAGAGATATTCAAAAATGGGAATACGTGCCACTTGGCCCATTCTTAGGCAAGAGCTTTGCCTCATCAATTTCCCCATGGATTGTTACTCTTGATGCTTTAGAACCTTTTCGAGTACCAGGAGAAAAACAAAAACCTACCGTGCTTCCCTACTTAGAATTTGAAGGAAACAAAAACATAGATATTAATTTAGAGGTTTTGATTAGCTCAGTGAATTTTGATTCACACACCATATCGAAATCTAATTACAAATACATGTATTGGAACATGACTCAGCAAATAGCTCACCATACCATAAATGGATGTAATATAAATGCAGGAGACATGATGGCATCGGGAACCATTTCTGGAAATACACCTCAAGCTTATGGTTCAATGTTAGAATTATCATGGAAAGGCACTAAACCAATTCCTATGCCAGACAACTCAGAAAGGAAATTTTTACAAGATAACGACAGTTTAATTATGAGAGCACATTGCCAATCAAAACAATATAGAATTGGATTTGGTGAAGTAAAAACTAAAATTCTTCCTGCAAAGGAATTAAATCTATAAATTCACACTATCATTTACACAATTTCAGTAAGTTTATCAAAATCTGATTTCATTGAAAAACGAGATTGACATAGAAGAGGAGAACAAAGACATTGTAAGGCGCTATAAGGCATTACTAAGGTCTTGTAACAGTGAAATTACAAGAGAAGATAAAAAACTAATTCGCAAAGCATTTAATCTTGCTGTTGATGCCCATAAAGATGTCAGAAGAAAAAGTGGAAAGCCCTATATTTTCCATCCAATTGCAGTGGCTCAAATTGTTGCAAAAGATATTGGTCTGGATGCAACATCAATAGCATGCGCATTACTTCATGATGTTGTTGAAGACACAGAGTATACGCTAAATGATATTGAAAAAGCTTTCAATCCTAAAATTAGAAAAATCATTAACGGTCTCACAAAAATTTCTGGATTTTCGGAGCAAGACATCTCTTCTCAAGCAGAGAACTTTAGAAAAATGCTTCTTACAATTTCTGATGATGTTAGGGTGATATTAATTAAACTTGCCGACCGCTTGCATAATATGCAAACGCTTGACTCTATGCCAAGCCACAAACAACAAAAAATAGGGTCTGAAACACTTTACATCTATGCCCCTTTAGCACATAGACTTGGACTTTATTCTATCAAAACAGAATTAGAAGATTTAGGATTAAAGTATACTGAATCGGAAATGTATAAAGACATTGCACGACAATTAAACGAAACTAAAAAAGCAAGAATTCAATACATCCAACGATTTACAAAACCATTAAAAAAATCATTAAAAGAGCACAAGCTTAATTACTCTATTAAAGGACGTCCAAAATCTATCTTTTCTATTAGAAAGAAAATGAAAAATCAAGGTATTACTTTTGATGAGGTATATGATAAATTTGCAATACGAATTATTTTAAATTCTGAGTTAAAAAATGAAAAATCAGATTGTTGGGAAACCTATTCAGTAATAACAGACCACTTTAGACCAAATCCCGATCGACTTAGAGATTGGATTTCTACGCCTAAAGCAAATGGATACGAATCTTTACACACTACTGTAATGGGTCCTAGCGGCAAATGGGTTGAAGTACAAATCCGAACAGAACGCATGGATGAAATAGCAGAAAAAGGATATGCGGCCCACTGGAAGTACAAGCAAACAGGTAAATATAAAGAAGGGAATCTAGAAGACTGGATTAATCAAATTAGAGAATTACTTAAAGATCCGGAGTCTAATGCTATTGATTTTTTAGAAGAATTCAAGCTTAATTTATTTTCAAAAGAAATATTTGTATTTACCCCTAATGGAGACTTAAGAACACTCCCGAAAGGCGCTTCTGCTCTAGATTTCGCATTCGACATTCATTCTCAATTAGGCGCAAACTGTTTGGGTTGTAAAGTTAATGGTAAAATTATACCACTAAGCCACAAATTAAAAAGTGGAGACCAAGTAGAGGTCATAAGTTCTGAAAAACAAAAGCCAAAAAAATCTTGGCTTAATTTTGTGGTCACTGCCAAAGCAAAAAACAAAATAAAGAGCTCATTGAAAGATGAGAAGAAGATGATTGCTAATGATGGAAAGGAAATACTTCAAAGAAAATTAAAACACTTAAAACTGTCTTTCAATGAGCAAATCATTACTGAACTCATTAATTATTTTAAATACAAAACCAACCTAGACCTGTTTTATGATGTTGGAATTGGTGTTTTAAACAACACCATGATTAAAGACTTTGCCAAAAACAGAAACAGTTGGTACCTCTTTCTAAAAAATAAAATTTACAAAAGACCTTCTGTAAAAATAGAAGTTCAAGATGAGTCAAAATACAATACACTTGTGTTTGGTGCAAACCAAGAAAAACTCAATTACACCTTTTCTAAATGTTGCAGTCCTATTCCGGGTGATGATGTATTTGGATTTACCACAATTCGAGAAGGAATAAAAATTCACCGTCGTGATTGTCCAAATGCCATACGCTTACAATCAAACTTTGCATATAGAATATTAGAATCAAAATGGATAGACAGTACGAATAAAAAATCTGATGTTGTTCTTCACATAAAAGGAATTGATCGAGTGGGCTTAATTAATGAAGTAACACAAATATTATCAAACAATTTAAAAGTTAATATCAAATCAATAAACATCAATAGCTCTGATGGGACCTTTGATGGAATGATTACTGTTCTTGTAACTGACAAACAAAACTTAAAAAAAGTCATAGATAGCATTAAAAAAGTGGATGGGATTACGTCAGTAAGCCGAAAATTTAAAAGTGGTTAATTTCTAAGAAAAATTAGAAATTAATGCTTAGTTTTACCCTAAGCTTTTGACTCTTATTTTTAATACATGAGCAAGAAAACTCAAGAACAAGTAAAGCAGGTGTTCACTTCCTACCTTGAACAAAACGGGCAAAGAAAAACGCCCGAACGCTTCGCTATACTTAAAGAAATTTATGACTATCATAACCATTTTGACATAGAAACACTCTACATCAAAATGAAAAAACGCAATTACAGAGTAAGTAGAGCAACTTTATACAATACAATCGAACTTTTACTGGACTGTAATTTAGTACGTAAACACCAATTTGGAGAAAATCAAGCTCAGTATGAGAAAAGCTTTACAAACAAACAACACGACCATCTTATTTGTACCGAATGTAAAAATGTATTTGAATTTTGCGATCCACGGATACAAAACATTATGAACACAGTAGAAAACAACATGGGCTTTAAAGTCATGCATCATGCATTAAATATGTATGGCACTTGTCAAAAATGTTCTCTTAAATAAAACAACAACTTTAAGTAATAAAAAATGGCTGTAGATGTTCTTTTAGGTCTTCAATGGGGAGATGAAGGAAAAGGTAAAATTGTTGATGTATTAACTTCAAAATACGACATTATAGCAAGATTTCAAGGTGGACCAAACGCAGGCCACACATTGGAATTTGATGGGATTAAACATGTCTTGCACACCATTCCTTCAGGAATTTTTCATCCCACAGCAATAAACGTCATTGGTAATGGCGTTGTTATAGATCCTATTATCTTCAAAAAAGAACTAGAAGGCCTTAAAAAATTAAATGTAAACTTCAAAGAGAAACTTTTCATCTCTCGAAAAGCACATTTAATTTTACCAAGCCATAAGTTACTTGATGCAGCATCCGAACATGCTAAAGGAAAAGACAAAATTGGTTCTACATTAAAAGGCATTGGTCCAACTTACATGGACAAAACAGGGCGCAACGGACTTCGAATTGGAGACATTGAATTACCAGACTTTAAATCACGTTACTCTAAACTCGTAAACAAACACAAACAATTACTAAACCATTTTGACTTTGAATACGATGTTGAAGCCATGGAAAAAGAATGGTTTGATTCAATAGATTTGCTAAAAGATATGCACTTTATAGATAGTGAACATTACTTAGCTCAAGCAACAAAAGAAGGAAAAAAAGTATTGGCAGAAGGTGCTCAAGGCTCACTTCTTGACATCGATTTTGGAACCTATCCATTTGTAACCTCATCTAATACAGTTGCAGCTGGAGCTTGTACAGGACTTGGGATAGCACCCAATAAAATCGGAGATGTATTTGGTATTTTCAAAGCGTATTTAACCCGTGTTGGAAGCGGACCATTCCCAACAGAACTTCTTGACACAACAGGTGCTGATATTCAAAAGGCAGGAAATGAGTTTGGCGCAACCACTGGTCGACCTCGTCGTTGTGGATGGATTGATCTTCCAGCATTAAAATATGCAATCAATGTGAATGGTGTGACCAAATTAATGATGATGAAAGCGGATGTTTTAAGCAACTTCCCTACTATAAAGGTTTGCACACATTATAAATACAATGGCGAAATTATTGATTACCTCCCTTACAACATCGAAGGTGATAAGATTGAACCTATTTACAAAAAACTTCCTTGTTGGAAAGAAGACTTAACAGGACTAACAGATATGTCTGACTTACCAATAGAACTTATCGATTATGTAACGTATCTGGAAAAGGAACTTGAAACACCAATAACGATTGTTTCTGTTGGGCCTGACAGAATTCAAACTATACATAACAACTAAAATACAGTCCCGAAATCGGGACTTTTTTATGAAGAGAATTCTTGCATACTACATATACTCATTATTTACAATGCTATCCTGTATAGCTCAAACACAAATTGAAATTATAAATGCAGATAAAATATCATTCAACAAAAAAAATAACAAAGACCGTCAGGTACTTACAGGAAATGTAAAAACGAAACACAATGAGCACTTCATGTCTTGTGATAGTGCTTATTATTACGCGAATGAAAATAAAATTGAAGCATTTAGCAATATTCATATCTGGCAAGGCGACACACTAAGTTTAAAAGGAGATTACTTAATCTATCTTGGAAATCATCAGCTTGCAGAAATTGAAAAAAACGTTCATTTTAAGCACAACGAAATGAATCTTACTTCTGTGCAGCTGAGATACAACTTTGAACACAATAAAGGATTCTTTGATCAAAAAGCAATCATTAATGAAAAAAACAAATCACTTAAAAGCAATCAAGGAATCTACTATGCTTCTACAGAGAAATTTGACTTTTACAATGACGTTATTATAGAAACTGAAAAAGAAACTCTCGACGCCGATACCCTTTACTACTGGTTAGAAAATGAATACGCAATATTTCAATCAAATGGATCAATAGAAAATAATAAAATAAATATTAAAGCCCAATCAGGTTGGGTAAATCAAAAGGAGGGAAAAGCATTTATAAATAACAATGTTCAAATTACTGATCTTGAAAACAATTCTATATTACGTGCAGATACTTGTTACCTATTCAACGAAATGAATCATTCAGTCTCATATGGAAATACATTACTTTCTATGCCTATGAATGAAGACACCTTATACTTAACTGCAGACACACTTTTTCAGCAAAAAAAACCTAAGGAAAATTTACTTGAAGCCTATCCTAGTGCAAACTTTAAAAGTGTTGACATGGTTGGGTTCTGTGATTCTTTAAGCTATTTAACCAAAGAAGAAAATCTATTTCTAAACAAAGAACCGGTAATTTGGTTAGATCAGTTCCAACTCACATCAGATTCAATTCGAATCCTACTTAACAAAGACCTAATCAAAATGGCCTTTCTTAATAAAAGCGCATTCATTGCATCAGAAGTTGACAGTAATTCGTTTAACCAAATAAGTGGAGAAAACATGAAAGCATATTTTCATGAAAATAAACTATCAAATATAGAAGTCATCGGAAATGGTGAAAGCATTTATTATGTAGAAGAAGAAAAGAAAAGTGGTGCAGTAGGTGTAAATAAAATAATTTGCAGCAATATGAATATAATAATCAATAATAGACAAATTGAAAATATCAATTTTTACAAAGAACCTGATGCCATGCTTTATCCTTTAAGTCAGATAAACCAAAATGACTTATTATTAAAAGGATTTAAATGGCTAAACAAATCTGATGTTGAGAAGATAATACATAATAAAATGGACAAATATGAGTTATTCTAAGCTTAATAAAATGATTAAAACATGAATTCGATTTAACTAAATCATACTTTTATGTCAATAATAATGACTAAAAGCTTTGTAGTATTCGAATTTTTAGTAAATTCACGCTTTCAAACAATAGAAAAAGAAATAAAAAGAAACAAATTTCAATAGGTATGAAAAAGATTATTCTTTCATTAGCAGCAGTATTAGTATTTTCTCTAACATCTGATGCTCAAACTCGAAAAGGAACAGTATTATTAGGTGCTGGTAGCCAAATGTCTAACAATGAATGGACAACGCTTGCTATCACTCCTAAAGTTGGTTATTTTGTTCAAGATGGTGTTGCAATCGGTGCATTAATTAATTTCCAATCTGACAATGTAGACAAAAATGCATACGAATTAAACAGCAATGTTGCTGAAATTGGTGTTTTTGGTCGTTACTATGTATCAAACAATTTGTTCACTGAAATTTCTCTAAGTAGCAAAAGTATAAGTAACGAAGACTATCAAGGTATTAGTAGTTTAGTCCAAATGAATAGTTTAAATGGGGAATTAGTTAACCCAGATACACAAGGTTCATTACCTGCTTTTGATGATTTGGGGAATCCAATTTATGGAACAGTTGAGTCAATGCAGGTTGTTGAAGAAGCTCATACATCTTTAAACTTTAACCTTGGTTTAGGTTATACTATTGTATGGAGAGAGCATTTTGCAGTTGAACCATTTATGAACTTAACTTTTATGAATGGTGAAGAAAAAGTTTACGATGATAATCAAAAGTACATACAAAGTAATGACCTTAAAGGAACACACTTTAACTTAGGTGTTAACTTTAGTTTATTCTTCTAAAAACATACTCTTTATAATTTATAAAAGGCTGTCTGTAGACAGCCTTTTTTTTTGAGCAAATAATACAAATAATGACCAACATAAAATATTTTATCAAACTTTTTGCATTCTGGTTATTCTATTTTTTTATTGATAGACTGCTTTTTATAGGTTTTTATTTCGAAGAATTCTTGGGCCTTTCTTCTAATGAATTACTTAAAATTATACCTAAATCTCTCAAACTAGACCTGTCTTTTATTGCATATCTATCAGCAATTATCACACTGCTTTTATTTATCAATTCTATAAGCATAAATCAGATATTAAATCGCATCATCAACAAAGCGGTCTTATTAATAAACATATTTTTCATTCTTATAACAGCTCTAATCATAGGAGGAGAAATTGCACTATATGAAGAATGGATTACCAAATTAAATTTTACAGCAATTCGTCATTTCGAAAACCCCTCCGAGGTATTTTTAACAGCCACCCCAAAACATTACTATATCATGCTATGTTCTATTCTCATTAGCATCGTAATGATTAAATTGTATAAAAAACATGTACATCAATATTTTTCAAGTTCAAGAAAAAATATAGTCCTTAAGATTATCAAACTTCCCATTGCACTAGGGATACTTCTATTAATAATTAGAGGTGGATGGGGAGATGTACCACTAAATACAAGTGATGCATATTTCTCAAAACACATTATTCTTAATGATATAACTGTTAACCCCAACTGGAATGTTTTACAAAGCATAATTAAAAGTAAAAACAGCTTTAAAGGGAATCCATACAAGAAATATACTGATCTTGAATCTGAAACCTTTAAACAAAAAATAAGACCCGAAGAAAACGATGAATCACTCACGGTATTAAAAACAAAAAAACCAAATATTGTGTTTATCATTTTAGAAAGTTGGTCGGCAGACAATATTGAGTCTTTAGGTGGGTTACCAGGAATTACACCACATTTCAAAAAATTAGAAAAAGATGGACTTCTTTTTACAGATTTCTATTCAAATGGCTGGACATCCGACCATGGGATATCATCGATATTTTCATCTTTCCCTGTATTTCCTTACGTTGCGATCATTAATGAAATAGACAAATCAAGAAAATTACCTTGTCTAAATAAATCATTAAAAAATTACCATTCGTCTTTCTTTTATGGTGGACAGCTTACGTTTGGAAACATAAAAAGTTATTTAATCTCTCATGGATTTGATCTTGTAAAAGACCAACAAAACTTCAAAGACCTCTCCTCGGGACGAATAGGGGTTCATGATGAGCATATGTTTACACAATTTAAAAATGAACTTAGCAGAATGCCTGAACCATTTATAAGCTGTCTATTCACCCTTAGCTCTCACTCGCCCTATGATTTCCCCGGAGAACACAAATTATCTTTTAACAGCAAATCAGATAAGTACATCAACTCGGTAGCCTATTCCGATAAGCACTTTGGAGCATTCATGGAATCTGTAAAAGATGAAGATTGGTACCAAAACACCTTATTCGTTATTGTGGCAGACCATAGTCACAATTCTCCGAGAAAATGGAGGGTTGCTCAAAAAGAACGCTTTAAAATACCAATGCTATGGTATGGTGAAGTTTTAAATGAAGCATATCAAGGAAGTGTTAACAGTCAAATGGGCTCTCATATTGATATCAATAAAAGCATATTAAGTCAATTGCGTATAGATGGCAGTAATTACGAATGGGGAAGCGATTTATTTAATAAATCTATTCGTCCTGCCATCCCATATGCATTTCATAGGGGCTATGGTATTATTCGTCCAAATGGATACTATGCATATTCAGAAGACTATCAAAAAATTCTAGAATATCATTTAGCCGATTCACTAGAAGAAAATACACTTGAAAAAGATGCAGAATTATATTTCCAAAGTGCTTTCAAACACTACATGGATCTGTAAACTTACAAATACCTTTTTTGCCAAGATTCTTTAAGGGGAAGCTCCCATTTTGTGGATAGATCTTGTCTTCGTTCAATTAGATTGTTAAAAACAAGTGTATCTTGAGTGATACGTCCATCACCAATCAACTGTTTAAAGTCATCTAGATTGCTGATTACGACCTCATCATTCGATTTATGAGCAATTGAAAACCTATCAAAAAAAGACAGATTATATTGCGTTCCAAACGCTTTAAATAAAACCGTAAATGAATCAATAGAACAGCCTGAAGCAGCTTGTTTTTGCTCATCTGCAGCTATAACAACAAAACAATTGTGAAATAAAACATGTGAAGCAAGCATCTGCACACCGTGGGTAGACCATTTCTGAACAAAATGCTTTACGGCAGCATCAATTGAAGATTGCTCACTAGGGCTCATTATTCGATTAGATTGGAACACCCAAACACGACTTTGCAACGGTAATTCATCAAAATTTACCCACATCTTACAAATCTTTAGCAGTGGCAATCATCTCAGCTATATCCAGAACTTTTACGTCTTCTTCTTTTTCTTTATTCTTAATACCATCCGTCATCATAGTATTACAAAAAGGACAACCAGTAGCAATAAAATCAGGTTGAATCTTTAAAGCTTCCTCTGTACGTTCAATATTCACATCTTTCTGTCCCTTTTCAGGCTCTTTAAACATCTGCGCACCTCCAGCACCGCAACAAAAGCCTCTAGACTTACATCTTTTCATCTCAACCAACTCAGCATCAAGATTATTGATTAATGTACGAGGCGCTTCATAAACTTCATTAGCTCTGCCTAAATAACATGGGTCATGAAAAGTAATTTTCTTTCCTTTATAGGCACCACCTTCCACGGTTAAGCGGCCTTCATCTATTAAAGACTGTAAAAGTTGGGTATGGTGCATAACGTCATATAGTCCACCCAATTCAGGATATTCGTTTTTAATGGTATTGAAACAATGCGGGCATGTGGTCACAATTTTTTTAACTTCATAAGCATTCATCACCTCAATATTTGCAATTGCCTGCATTTGAAATAAGAATTCGTTACCAGCTCTTTTAGCCGGATCACCACTACAAGATTCTTCTGTTCCCAATACAGCAAATTTATAATCTAAATGATTTAAAATTTTAACAAAAGCCTTCGTAATTTTTTTAGCGCGATCATCAAAGCTTCCAGCACAACCAACCCAAAATAAAACATCTGGTTGCTCACCTTTAGCCATCATTTCGGCCATTGTAGGAACTTTTAATACTGGTTTATTTTCCATATTAAGCTTCGTCTTTCCAATTCAAACGATCTACCGCAGGGAATTGCCACGGCGCACCATTATTTTCAACATTAGTAAACATCATATTCAACTCTGTAGGAGCCGCAGATTCTTCCATAACTAAATACCTTCTCATATCTAAAATTATAGAAAGAGGATCTATATTAATTGGACAAGCCTGAGTACAGGCATTACAAGATGTACAAGCCCACAATTCTTCACGGGTAATATAATCATCTAATAAAGATTTACCGTCGTCGCCATCCTTTCCATTTGCACTAACATGTGCTCCAAACTCTTCCAAACGATCTCGCGTATCCATCATAATTTTTCGCGGAGACAACAATTTACCTGTTTGATTGGCAGGGCATTCAGAGGTACATCGCCCACATTCTGTACAGGAGTATGCATTCATCAACTGTACCCAATTTAAGTCATTCACATCTTTTGCCCCAAAACGACCTGGATCTTCCGCATCTTCTGCTTCTGCAGGTGCAGCATAAGGATCGGCATTAGGATCCATCATCATTTGTACTTCATTCTTCACAGAAGCCATATTCGTAAACGAACCTTTAGGCTCTAAATTAGAATAATAGGTATTTGGAAAAGCCAGGATGATATGAAAGTGTTTCGAATAAGGTAGGTAATTTAAAAATGCTAAAATGCCTAAAATATGAAACCACCAACAAGCTCTCTCGATCATCACAATCGCTTCAATGCTCATCCCATCGAACAAAGGAAGTAAAAGAGAACTAATAGGAAAAGAACCAGCTTTAACGTAATGATCTGCACCCAAATTCTGAAGCGCCAAATCTGCACCTTGCATTAACAAGAATGCACTCATCAATACAACTTCAAAAATCAAAATTAAATTGGCATCAAGCTTTGGCCATCCTTTCATCTCTTGCATTACAAAACGTTTAATCTGCAACACATTTCTTCTTATCATGAAAAGCACACAAGCCAGCAACACTAAAAAAGCAAGTATTTCAAATGAGCCAATTAAAAAGCTATAAAAAGCACCCATAAAAGCAAAAACCCTATGTGTACCTATAAGTCCATCAATAACAATTTCAAGAACTTCTATATTGATAATTACAAATCCTACATAAACCAAAATATGTAAAAAACCTGCTACCGGTCTAACAACCATTTTAGACTGCCCTAATGCAACTCTTGCCATGGTCATCCAGCGATCTCTAGGTCTATCAGACCGATCAATATCACGACCTAAATTGATATTTTGCTTGACTTTAATCACATTCCTACCGAAGAAGAAAGATGCAATACCTAAGCATAAAGCAAATATCAAATTAGAAACCTCCATAACAGCTTACCTTATTTAATTGAATCTTTTGAAGACCCTGAACCCTTGCGACCAAAAAGTGAAAAATGAACATACCTTTTTGGATGTTCGCGCATGTCTTTAAGCAGTAATTCTAATTGCGTCATCGACTCACTCATTTCCGAGTAAAAATCACCATCCTTGATAAATTTACCTAAGCTACCACGACCTGAATTCACATCTTTCAAGACAAGATCTAAGCTGCTCATCGTTTCATCAACTTGTAAAACCGCCTTGTCTATATCGCTTTCTATAAGCCCTTCACTAAACGATTTCATATTATTTACAATATCTTCAAAATGTTTACGCTGAGCATTGAATGTTTGCGATAATGTATCAATATTACCTGAAGCACTGGTAATACTTTCGTGATTTGCATCAATAAGAAGACTTGCCTTTTCTGTAAGAATAGTAATAGACCTTAAGGTCGAATCTAAAACATTTATTAACCTTTCTGTTCCATCTTTAATAGGGACAAATTGTTTGGTAACTTGTTCAGTCAAAGAGATTTGTATGTCACCAATAAGCGTATCACCTGGAGAGGCATACATTTTTAATACGCCAGGCTTCAATTGCAAGCCTTTTGCGCCCATGATATCCATATCGTAAATTTCGACTTTGGTGTCTTTACTAAAATCGATGGGCTTTGAAATATGGAAACCAACCAACAAGGGTCCATAATTAGATTTACTAAAATTAATTTCGGTGACTTGACCTATTTTAAAACCATTAATCGTAACAGGTTGACCTACCTGTAAACCATGAACATGCTCGTAAAAGGCATAATAATCTCGTTTGGTAGTAAAAACATTCTTTCCTTTTAAGAAGTTAAAACCCCAAACGAAACAAATTATGGTAGCTATTGCTGTGACTCCTATGACTAATTCTTTAGTATACCTCATCTATTACACATTGTATTATACGAAAATACGAATTATTTAAGGAGTTCTAACACCTCATCAACATTGATCTTTTTTTTATTATGCACGCCTACCACAAAACAATCGTCATACCCTTTATTTACAAGCTCTTTTTGATGCTCATTCACAGCCTGAAGATCAGTAAAACATCCACTAAAATATTTATACATGTTATTTTCAGTCAAATAAAAAGGTGTATCTAAGTCTTTCAAATCCTTCTTTTTTAATTTCTTAGATGCACTAAAAACCTGAACTGACAAACAGATTAAATCATCTTTTGTAGGCAAATTAGATTGGTCTTGATTTGTTTCTCCAGAAACAATGCTCTGTAACTCTGCGATTTCTTTAATAACCCCTTCCTGATCACTTTTATATTCCTTAAAAGCTCTGTAAATAGCAGAAGCCATATAGGTTTTTCCTTGGTCTGTATTCAAAAAATCCTCTTCCTTTGGATTGGTTAAAAAGCCCAATTCAACTAAAACAGAAGGCATGGCAACCCTGCTTGTTACATATAAAGGTTCGCGCTTTACACCACGATCTCTCCTACTCACTCTTTCTCTAAACTGTGTTTGGATTTTTTCAGCTAGTAACAAACTGTTCTTCTCATACATTTTTTGATATAAAGAAACTTCAATCTGATATTCTGGACTGTTAATATCAAAATTCCCATAATTCAACTTATCCTCCTCAGAATTGATAACAGGATTTTCCTTAATGGCTACTCGAGATTGTTTTCCGTGATTCATTCCTACAACAAAAGAAGAACATCCATGTGCCTGAGGATCGCTAAAAGCATCACAATGGATGGAAATAAACAAATCTGCTTTTTCTCTATTTGCAAGAGCAGTTCTCTCATAAAGCTTAGGAAAAACATCTTTATCACGCGTATAAACAACCTCAACATCGGGCATATTCTCCTTAATATAAGCCCCGAGTTTTAGAGAAACATCCAAAGCAATATCTTTTTCTTGAGATTGGTATCTTCCAGTCCCAAGATTCCCAGGATCCTTACCTCCGTGACCTGGATCGATCACCACTTTATTAAGCGCTAAACTATAATCCGAAGAAAATAAGTAAGACCAAACAGGAATCGAATAGAGTACAAGAAATATCGTTATAATACGTTTCACCTCAGATGACTTTTTTTAGTTAGTTTTGCTTTATTAGCTGCAAACAAAAATAAAAAGAAAATTTACTTTTGTCAGGAAAATCCAAATACCGTTTATTTTTACTCGCAATAATCTGTTTAGCTACAACTAAAAACACTATTCTTGCTCAAGATGGAGAACAAGACAGCACTTCAACATCTTCATCTTTCCTATCTTCTGAAGTACACTACTTTGCAACAGATTCAAGTCAAATCGATATTCAAAATAAAAAAGTATTCTTATACCATCAAGCGCAAGTAAACTACGAAGACATAGAACTTCAAGCAGAACACATCATTCTTAATTGGAACGACAATACAGTTTACGCTATTGGTTTACCCGACAGCACAGGGAAAATAATTGGTGAACCCATCTTTAAAGAAGGCGGAAAAACCTACTACTGTGAAAGCATTCTTTACAATTTTAATAGTAAAAAAGGGAAAATTAAAGGAATGAAAACGCAAGACGGAGAAGGCTATATTCACGGAGATGAGCTTAAAAAAAACAGCGATAACTCAATGTTTGTTCAAGATAGTAAATACACAACTTGCTCTCACGATGAACCCCACTTTTACATTA
>TARA_B100001093_G_scaffold149541_1_pt1 | contig 23164 bp, 20 predicted proteins | sample TARA_B100001093 | Tara Oceans TARA_B100001093 (sample SAMEA2623116) | marine metagenome | biome: marine biome (ENVO:00000447); feature: surface water layer (ENVO:00002042); material: "saline water (ENVO:00002010), including plankton (ENVO:xxxxxxxx)" | depth 5 m | reverse complement strand
GCAGGTTATTTAAAAAAATTAAAACAAGACAATAAAGTAGAATATAGGGTTAATGCTTCCCACCCATTATATGAAACATTAAGAAAAGTTGTACTTAAACATTTAGGCCTAGAAGACTTGGTTGAAGTTGTCCTAGATAGAATGGGTAATATTCAGCATATTTTACTTATTGGCGATTATGCAAAAGGTCTTGACTCTGGTAATATCGAGGTTTTCTTGATAGGAAAAGATTTAAACTTTAATTATATATCACAGTTAGAGCAAAAAATAGAAAATCTAATTGGAAGAAAAGTAAGTTTTTATTTATCATCAAGCCTTCCAACAAATCAATTTCACATCAGTTTGTATTCAAGCGATTAATTATTAAAGTAATGGAAAAATCAAAAAGACCTTGGGGTGAATACACTGTTATTAAAGATGAGTCTAGTTTTAAGCTTAAGATTATTGAAGTTAATCCAGGTCAAAGACTGAGTTATCAATATCATAACAAGAGATCTGAGGTGTGGACTATAATTGAAGGTAAAGGAGAAGTTATTATCGATGGTAAAAAAAATATTCTTAAGTATGGTGATTGTATTAAAATTGATAGAAAGTCTAAACATAGAATTTATAATAATTCTGATTCAATTCTAAAATTTATTGAAGTTCAAACTGGTTCATATTTTGGAGAAGACGACATTGTAAGAATTGATGATGATTATAATAGAATATAGTAATGAAAAAAGCAATAATTGTATCAGGGTATTTTAATCCATTACACAAAGGACATATTGAATACTTTTTAAATGCAAAAAAGCACGGAGATAGACTTTTTGTTATTGTAAATAGTGATTATCAAAGAAAAATTAAAGGATCAAAAGAATTTATGAATGAGGAAGAGAGAACTTTTATATTAAATCAGTTAAAAATAGTTGATAAAACCTTTATTTCAATAGATAAGGATAGATCTGTATGTGAAACAATTAAAATAATTCATAATAAATATTCATTAAAATATGACTTGTATTTTGCCAATGGTGGGGATCAAACAAATGATTTAATACCTGAAAAACCAATTTGTAAAAAACTTAATATTAAGCTAATTGATAATCTTGGATCTAAAATTCAATCATCGTCTTGGTTACTAAAACAATAAAGTGAAAATTAAAGAAATATGTTGTATTGGTGCTGGTTTTGTAGGTGGTCCTACAATGGCAGTTATTGCTCTTAAATGTCCCGAGATTAATATTAAAGTTGTTGATATAAATAAACAAAAAATTAAGGATTGGAATAGTAAAGATCTTAATAAACTACCAATATATGAGTCGGGTTTAGCTGAAATAATTTCTAAAACTCGAGATAAAAATCTATTTTTTTCGACTGAAATTGCTAACTCAATCAATAATGCAGATATGATCTTTATGGCAGTAAATACTCCTACAAAAATTAAAGGGAAAGGAAAAGGTTATGCAGCTGATCTCAAATATGTAGAAGACTGTGCAAAACAAATTGCGAGACACTCAAAATCAGATAAAATTGTTGTTGAGAAATCTACCCTTCCTGTTAGAACTGCTAAAAAAATTAAAGAAATTTTAATAGCTAATAACAAAAAAGTAAATTTTGAGGTAATATCAAATCCGGAATTTTTAGCTGAAGGAACAGCGATTAACGATCTTTTTAAGTCAGATAGGGTATTAGTAGGTGGAGATGATACTGAAAGTGGAAAAAATGCTGTAGATAAACTCGTAGAAATTTACCAAAGATGGATTCCGGACGATAAAATTCTTAGAACTAATGTTTGGTCATCTGAGCTTTCTAAATTAGTATCAAATGCGATGTTAGCCCAAAGACTATCTTCAATTAATTCAATTTCTGCACTTTGTGAAAAAACTGGTGCAAATATAGAAGAGGTATCAAAGGCTGTTGGAATGGATTCAAGGATAGGTTCAAGCTTTTTAAAATCTTCTATTGGTTTTGGTGGTAGTTGTTTCAAAAAGGATATTTTAAATTTAGTATATATAGCAAGACAATATCAGCTTAACGAAGTTGCTGAATATTGGGAAAATGTAATCAAAATAAATTCATACCAAACTTCGAGAATTGCAGATGAAATTATTAAAGTTATTGATAACAAGGAGAAAAAAATTATAACAATTCTTGGATGGTCATTTAAAAAAAATACTAATGATTCAAGAGAATCAGCATCAATATATTTATCAAATAGATTATTAAGTAATAATTTTTCATTAAAAATATACGATCCAATGGTTAGTTCATCAAGGATCAAAGAGGATATTGAAAATCAAATTAAAACCTCTCAAAAGGATGATGATAAATTTTTAAAATACATGAACAGAGTTAAAATTTGTGATGATGTATACCTGGCTATTGAGAAATCCAATCTTGTTGTGATTTGTACTGAGTGGGACGAGTTTATAAAATTAGATTGGATTAAAATTTATCATAAGATGGGAACTAACCCATGGGTTTTCGATGGGAGAAATTTGCTTGATAGAAAAAAAATTAAAAAAATAGGATTTAAAACATTCTTTATAGGACAGTAATGAAAAATATAAAAATTGGAGTCATCGGATTAGGTTATGTAGGGTTGCCTGTTGCAATAGCATTTTCTAAAAAATATAAAGTCTTTGGCTTTGATATTAATTCAAATAGAATAAATGAATTAAACCGTTCAATTGATAATACATTAGAGATTTCAACTGAAAGTTTGAATATTGCAAAAAAAAGAAATCTTATATTGACCGATAATATCAATGATTTAAAAAATTGTAATATTTACATTATTACAGTTCCTACACCAATCAATACTGATAACTCACCAGATCTAACTGCATTAATTTTAGCTACAGAATCAGTAGGTAAAATATTATCAAAAAATGATATTGTAATTTATGAAAGTACTGTATATCCAGGTTGTACAGAAGAGGTTTGTGTACCTAAGCTTGAGAAATATAGTGAGATGTTATATAATCAAGATTTCTTCTGTGGATATTCTCCAGAGCGAATTAATCCAGGAGATAAAAAACGTACAATAGAAAAAATAGTAAAGGTTGTTTCAGGTTCAAATGAAAACACTACTAAAAAGATAAATCAGCTTTACTCGTCAGTTATAGATGCAGGCACGTATGTTGCTAGTTCTATCAAAGTTGCTGAGGCAGCAAAAGTGATTGAAAACGCTCAGAGAGATATTAATATAGCATTTATCAACGAGTTATCTAAGATCTTTTCTAAACTGAATATAGATACCAATGATGTAATTGATGCGGCTTCAACTAAATGGAATTTTTTAAACTTTAGGCCAGGACTTGTTGGAGGGCACTGTATAGGTGTAGATCCATATTATTTGGCATATAAAGCAAAAATAGAAGGTTACACACCTGAAATTATTCTCGCTGGAAGAAAGGTTAACAATAGCATGGGAAAATTTATTGTGTCTGAGTTAACCAAGGCTTATGACTTCAATAATGGTTTATCAGATAAAACAAATGTATTAATTCTAGGAGCAACATTTAAAGAGAACTGTCCTGACTATAGAAATACTCGTGTGTTGGATATTTTTAATGAACTTGAAGATTTAAAAGTTCAATTTGATATTGTTGATCCATGGATAGACTCAGACTCTTTTTTTTCAGATCATAACATCGAGGTTATGAATGAGTTGCCTAACAAAAAATATAATATAATTATTGTTGCTGTAGCTCATGATAAATTTAAAACCATTGATTACAAAAAATTAAAAATTAATGATGATTCTATTATATATGATGTTAAAGGATTTCTAGAAAAATCAATTTATACATCAAGATTATAATATATTTTGATATGAAAATATTCAAACCATTACAAGACGTATATAGATATATAAGAATTTACCAGATATATCTTGGAGTAAGAATGTATCTAATATATATTCTAGGAATCATTTCGTCTTTTTTAGAAGGAATAGGAATATTAATGCTACTTCCATTGTTACAATCTATTGACGAGGGATCAAGTATTGAGTCTGAATCGGTAATTGGTGAAATACTTAACTCTTTTATCAATTATCTAGGACTTTCAGATTCAATGTATTCAATACTTGGAATAATAGCAATTGCATTTATTTTAAAAGGCGTTATTGCTTTTTTTGCACACGGTCTTACAGCCTTTATGATGGGTACTCTACTCAAAGAGATTAAAATGAGATTATTTGAGTTATACTCTAATATGAGCTATCATTATTTTTCCTCAAAAAACACAGGAGATTTAATAAATCTAATAAATGAGCAACCAACACAAGCTTTGAGAGCTTTTAAACAACTTGTGTGGCTTGGATCCCACTTTATGAATACAATAGTTTTAATGTCTCTTGCATTTATAATTACATTTAGTTTTGGAGCAATGGCATTAGGTTTTGGGGTTATCATTTTAATACTTTTTTTGAAAATGAACACATACGTTCAAATTTTATCAAGAATTACAGCAGAGGAAAATGGGATACTAACCAAGTGGTTAATCCAATCTCTGCATGGTTTTAAGTATTTAATATCTACAAATCAAATTACATCCCTAAAGAGATACATTTCCAAATCAATTTCTATTTTAACAAATACTCAAATTAAATCAGGTATTGCAAGTGCCTTTACTCAATCAGTAAGAGAACCTATTGCTGTAGTGTTTATTATATCAATTCTATATATTCAAATTTATTATTTTAACTCTCAAATAGAGCCAATACTTGTTTCTATAGTATTATTTTATAGAGCCTTAAACTCTACCTTAGAAGTACAAACTGCTTTTCAAGGAACATTTCAATACATCGGAAGTATGGAACTTGTTCATAGAGAATTTATTACTCAAAAGCAGAATCAATTATCTGATGGAGAAATTTCAATTGGTAAACTAAGTAAAGAAATTGATTTAAAAAATGTATGCTTTAGTTATGAAAAAAACTCAAAAGGTGTTAAATCAATTTCTATAAACATCCCTGCAAAAAGTTCTATTGCATTTATTGGAGAATCAGGTTCAGGAAAAACAACTTTAGCAGATATTATTACTTTGACTCACAAATACACCTCAGGTGATATGTACATTGATGGTGTAAGTTCAAATAGAATTAAAAAGTCAAGTTGGAATAGTCAAATTGGATACGTATCACAAGAGACATTGATTTTCGATGACACAATTGCAAATAATATAACAATGTGGAAACATGATGTTAAAGACCCTGATGTATTAAAAAGAATAAGAGATGTAGCTAATCAAGCAAATATTCTTGACTTTATAGACACATTGGAGGATGGTTTTAAAACAAAGGTAGGAGATAGAGGCGTACGTCTATCAGGTGGTCAAAAACAACGAATTTTTATTGCACGAGAGTTATACAGGAATCCCAATTTATTAATTTTAGATGAAGCAACAAGTGCTCTAGATTCTGAATCTGAAATTAAAATACAGGAAAGTATAGAATCATTAAAAGGAAAAATTACAGTAATAATAATAGCCCATAGAATCTCAACTATAAAGAATGTTGACAGAATTTACATAATGGAGAATGGAAAAATAGTTGAGAGTGGTAATTTCAAGGAATTAAAAACTAATAATCAATCAAAACTCAGTAAAATGGTTGAGTTACAACTTATTTAAATTAATAATGAAGAGGTATTTCTACTTTATGACTTCAAATGAACATTGGTTTGACATAGCTGTCAAATTGAAAGAAAACAAAATAGCTGAACCTGTTCTATGGATTGGAGATAATACTCATTTTGACAGAGCAAAATTAGAGTTTGGAGATGAGGTTGTTAAAGACTTTGATTTTTTTAAATTTAAATCTCATAAAATATCTAAGCTCCAATATGAGGGTAGGCTTAATGATTTTTTCCATTCAACAAATTATCTAATTACAAAAGATCGCTCATTAAAAATGATGGATAGATTAGATGAGACATCAATGTTGAGCAGGCTTGATAGAGAGACAATTTTTCATCAAACAGTTCTTTGGACATTGGATAAAATTGAAAAACAAAAACCTGATTTTTTAATTTCAGTAGAGAATCCCCACTCACATATTCAACATACTATCTTCCAAGTTTGTAAATTTTATAATATTCCATGCAGAAATTTTGTGTCCTGGACATATCTTCCTATTCTCTCAGTTCAAGATACAGTTAGCGGTAAAAGGTTAAATTTTTTAAAACCTATAAATAAAAGATATCTTTTAAAATTTTCAGATAAGATTCAGTCAATAGTTGATAATATTTATGAAAAAAAAGATAATTATAGAACTAATCATACTGAACTCGAAAGACTTGAATCTAAGAGTCTAACCTGGAAAAAAAATCAACTAGTAAATTTACTAAAAGACACCTTTAGAAAATATATTTCAAAAAAGAATTATAATGAACATCTTGAATATAACCCATTAAATCCATTTAAAATCTCAGCATTAAAAAAATTAAAATATATAAATAAAAGAAGACAAAACATTTTAAAGGAGTTAAAGAAATATAGTTACAGTAAGTTTAGTCTAGAAGAGGATTTTATTTATTATGGGCTTCATTATGAGCCAGAGAGATCAACTCTTCCAGATGGTGGTGATTTTCATGATCAACTAATTGCAATTCTTAAGCTTAGAGAATTAGTGCCAAATAAAATTAAAATATATATAAAAGAACATCCATCAGTTTTTGTAAAATCAGTATGGGGCTACAGAGGAAGAAGTCCCCTTCTTTTCAGGCTAATTAACGAAATAGATAATGTATACATTATAAGTCATGAAATAAAAACAATTGATTTAATTAAGCATTCATTATTTACATCTACAATTACTGGAACTCTTGGATTTGAATCTGCTATTATTGGTAAGAAATCAATAATTTTTGGTAATAGTTGGTATAAAGGATGTCCCAATACTATTAGTTGGTCTCCTAGCTTGAGCTTCAAAGAGATAATGGAGAATAAAATTCAAAATAAGGACTACATAATCAAGTTTTTGAAAAATAAAATGGTAAAAGAATGTTCATTGGGACTCCTGAATTCAAGAAGCTCAATAAGGTTTAAGTCACTTATTGATAATAGCTTTTATGAGTATCAAATGGATAGTATTTATAATTTATTTGAGGATATATTAAATAATAATATTAATGAGTAAAATAGGTGGAATAATATTTGCTAGGATGAATTCTTCCAGGTTACCTGGTAAAGCAATGATTGAAATAAATGGCATTACTCTAATTGAAAGAGTAATCGAGAGAGCAAAACAAATTTCAAAGATTGACCATTTATGTGTCGCAACATCAATTCATGAAAAAGATGATATAATTGCTTCTTTTTCTGAGTCTAAAAATGTTGATGTGTATAGAGGAAATTTATCAGATGTTGCTATTAGAGCTCTAGAGACGTGTTATAAATTTAAATATGATAGTTTCCTAAGAATCTGTGGAGATAGACCATTTTTTGACAGTTCTATTTACGATCAATTAATCGAAATACATAATTTAGAGTCTAATGATATTACAACAAATATTTTTCCAAGAACTGTACCACCTGGTTTATCTGGAGAAGTAATTTCAACCAACTCCTTAAGGTTTGCAATTGAAAAAAGTAATTCAAAAGAGCATAGAGAGCACATAACAAAATATTTTTATGAAAATCCAAATTTTTTTAATATTCGAAATGTACAAAACGGTATATCAAAGGAAAAGATTAGCTCAAGGCTTGTTGTTGATAACCAACAAGATCTAGAAAGAGCAATATGGATTGATAAAAGAATAAGTAAAAAAGATCTTAATGCAGATTGTAATCAAATAATTGATCTTGCATTTGAGTGGGAAAAAATCAATTAAAAAAAACAACAATATGATAATTTTAGGAATTCATGATGGGCATAATGCAAGTGCTGCACTTATAATTGACGGTAAACTTGAATGTGCCATAGCAGAAGAAAGACTTTCAAGGAAAAAACATCATTATGGTTTTCCTGAAAAATCAATAGAAATGGTTCTTGAAACATCGAATGTTTCATACTCTGATATTGACAAAGTTGCAATTTCAAGTGCATCAATACCTCCTTCATATTTTTATACTCTTAGAAACTCAACTTTTTCCATAGAAGACTACTGGAAAGAGCAAAAAGAATACTGGTATCCAAGACTATATGAGGGTAAAAAACCAAAATATCTTGATATAATGCAACATAGAATAGATCAAAATTTTCCATATGATAAATCATTAATCAAACACGAAGAAGATTTTGAAGGGATGCTCGAGGCAAGAAAAAAGCTAATTTCAGAGTTCCTAAATATTCCATCAGAAAAAATATATGTTTATGATCATCATGAATGCCATGCTTATTACGGCTACATGCTGTCACCAGTTAAGTCAGAAGATGTATTAGTTTTTACGATGGATGGTGGTGGTGATAATGCGAATGGAACAGTCTCTATTGGAAAACCTGGAGAAAGATTAAAAGAAATCTCAAGATCTTCTAATTGTAATATAGGTAGGATGTATAGATATGCTACTTTACTACTTGGAATGAGACCTGCTGACCATGAATATAAAATTATGGGACTAGCTGCATACAATTCTGACAAATATGGCTTAAAAGCATTTAAAGTATATGATGATACAATTCAAGTAGATGGGCTAGGATTTAAATATAAAAATAAAATAAAAGATCATTTCTTTTATTTCAAAGATAAATTAGAAGGCCAAAGGTTTGATGCTATTTCATATGGAATTCAGAAAAAATGTGAAAATCTTCTTACAGAATGGATATCAAATGGTTTAACAAAAACAGGAATTAAAAATATCATTATGAGTGGTGGAGTTGCTCAAAATATAAAAGCAAACAAATTAATCTCTGAACTTACTAATTTAGACACCTTGTTTATTCCACCTGGGCCTGGTGATGAGTCAATTTCTATAGGAGCTGCATATATTTCTTATTTAGATTCAATGGGAGAAAATTTTAAGCTAGAAGTTCCCAAAAGTGCATATTTTGGACCTTCCTTTAGTGATTCTAAAATTCAAGAGTCAATTAAAAAGAATATTGATAGTGACTTCAGTGTAAAAACAGTATCAGATAATTTTGTAGCAAACTTGTTGGCAAAAGGTGATATAATTGCTCGTTTTGGTGATGGAAAAATGGAATTTGGAGCACGTGCTCTTGGAAATAGATCAATCTTAGCTGATCCAAGAAGACCTGATGTAATTCATCATATTAATAAATTAGTCAAAATGAGAGACTTCTGGATGCCCTTTGCTCCTAGTATTTTGTCTGATAGAGAAAAAGATTACATGGTAAATAACAAAAATATTGATGCTAGATTTATGGCAGTGGGTTTTGATTCAACTGATATTGCAAAAGAACATATTCCTGCAGGTCTTCATCCTTTTGATAGAACTGCAAGACCTCAAATTGTTTATAAGAATGAGAACCCTTCATACTATTCTCTAATTAAGGAATTTGAAAAAATTACTGGTATTGGCGCTCTTATGAATACATCTTTTAACATACATGGGGAGCCTATTGTTGGAACTCCAGATGATGCTATATCAACCTTTAAAAGATGTGGATTACATCATCTATATATTGGTAAACACTTAATATCAAAAAAATAAAAGGTGAAAAAAGAAATTAATATTAATAAATTTAATTCCCCTTGGGAAAATTTGGGAAGACCAATGCTAATTGCTGAGATTGGTGGCAATCATGAGGGAAGCTTTACGAAGGCCTTAGATTTATTAGATTTAGCTTTGGAATCTGAGGCAGATGTAGTTAAATTTCAAATCTATTTTGCAGATTCTTTAGTGAGTAAAAAAGAAAGCCCTAAAAGATATAATCATTTTAAAAAATTTGAACTTACTATTGATCAACATATTGAATTAGCAAAAAGATGCATATCAAGAGGTAAGCTATATACTTCATCAATATGGGATATCGATGTCTTAAAATTAATAGATCCTTTTGTAGCATTCCATAAAATAGGGTCCGGAGACATGACAGCTTATCCTATTATTGAAAAAGTTGTGGAATTAAAAAAGCCAATTATTTTATCAACAGGTTTATCTGATATTGATGAAGTGATAAAAACTGTAAAATTTATTCAAAATCTAGATAAAAATTATAAAAATCCTGAAATGTTATGCATTCTTCAATGTACATCTATGTACCCAATTAGATATTCTGATGTAAATTTGAATGTAATGAGTAAGTACAAGGAGTTATTTAAGCTTTCAGTAGGCTACTCAGATCATACAATTGATATGAATGCATTAAAAATTGCTGCTAGTATGGGTGCAGATGTACTTGAGTTTCACTTTACTAATGATAAATTAAATACAAATTTTAGAGATCATTTAGTTTCTCTTTCAAAAAGAGATGTTAAAACATTAAAAAATTTTCTTGATCTTTTAGATAAAATTAAAGGTAATACTAATAAAAAATTAATGGAAATTGAACATGAAAATGATCACCATGTTTCTTTTAGAAGAGGTGTTTATTTAAAAAAACCTATTAAAAAAGGAGAAATAATTAGAAGAAACAATATGATATTCTTGAGACCACTTATAGGTACAGATGCAAGATTATATAAAGAATTAGATAGTAGCATAGCATTAAAGGACATAAAACCACTAAAAGCTATTTATAGAGATATTGATTATAAAATTTAGTTAAAATGAATTCACAACCACTTGTTACAGTATATATCCCTTCCAGAAATTATTCAAAATTTTTAGAAAATGCAATTCAAAGTGTAATAAACCAAATATATATAAATTGGGAGTTATTTATCATAGATGAGGGGTCAAAAGATAAAACTGAATCAATTGCAAAAAAATATACTACAAAGTATCCAGAAAAAATTTCTTTTATAAAAAATAAAAAACCTATAGGCTTACAAAAAGTTGCAAATCATATACTTGGTATATCAAATGGAAAATATATGATCAGACTTGATGCAGACGATTGGTTTAGTGAAATTGCATTAATTAGTTTGGTGAAGAAAATTGAGTCAGCTAATAATGCATCTATAGTATATGGAAATTATTTTTATACTGACTCAGATGGAAAAATATTGGGAGTAGAAACAAGAAATCAGTTTGGTAAAGAGGATAAACATGGACAAATACCCCCACATGGCGCATGTACACTGTTTGAAACTAGATCTTTAAAAAGTAATGGAGGGTATATTGAAAACGTGAATGCTCAGGATGGATGGGATCTCTGGTTTAAACTATTTAAAAAAGTAGGAGCAGTAAATATAGATCAGCCTGTATTTTACTATAGACAGCATCAAAATTCACTGAGCAAAAACGAAAATAGGCTTCTTAAAGCTAGAGAAAAAATCTTTGAGAAACTTGCTAGTAAATTAAATGGAGACTACAGGCCTACTGTATTAGCTGTAATACCTGTTAAAGAGTCATATCCAAAATTCACTAAAGTTCCTTACAGAAAATTTAATGGTGAATCACTTTTATCGATAGCAATTAATAATGCATTAAAATCTGATAAAATTGATGAATTAGTTGTATACTCCGCGAGCAAAGATGTATTAAATTATTCAGAAGAACTTGAAAGAAATAAATTGGTTCCAAAACATTTAAGACTGCTTCGTAAAAAAACTAAAATTCAAAATAATATTCCTATTATCAACTTCATGAAGACTTCCGGTGAAATGTTTTACCAAACAAAAGGAGAGTATCCAGATATTGTTATTTATTTAAGTTTACACGCTGTAAATAGGCGTAAATCTCATATAGAAAATGCTTTAAATGTATTACTGATATCTGAAAGTGATAGTGTTGTGTCTGTCCAAGAAGAAAGAGAGCCAATGTTTAAATTTGGTTTATCAGGACTTGAATTAATTAATCCAGGGAGGTTTAAAAACTTATCTTTCGACAAAGAAAAATTATATAGGTTTAATGGATCTTTAATAGCTACTTGGTGGGATTTGCTTGAAAAAGAAAGCCTATTTGGTAATAAAACATCTTATATGGAAATGTCCACTAAAGACAGCTTTCAAATTAAAGACTCAAGTGTATTAGATAAAGAAAATCTGAAATAGTAATGTTAAATCTAAATAAAGCTGAGGTTATAAGTGAACTAAAAACAAATAAATATCTTAATGTTTTTTTAGTGGCAAGTCCAATTTTAGCAATTATTACAAGGATGATCATTGATAATTTAAATTTAGATAAAGAAAACATACTTATTATTTCATTAAGAGATACTTCTTTAGAGATACTCCCATTCAATTTTTTAGATATACAACCTGGTAATTTCGATCGTTATATTGAAAAAGTTTTTTTTGACTCACCAACAGGAAGAAAAATCCAAAACCATACAGAAAAATATAATAAACAATTTATAGTATATTGTGGTTGGGCATATAGAGAGGTTAATTGGTTATTAAGATCTCCAAAGTGTGCAGGTCACATTTATATTGAAGAAGGACAAGGGTCTTTTTTTAACTATATTCCATACTCTAGGAATAAGATGAGCTTAATTGATAAAATTAAGTTTAATATACGTAATAGAGAAAATCCAAATGATGGGGAAGGATTTTTCTATAGAGATGATGCACTACTTTATATTGGAATGAGTAAAGGTACTTATCCAAAAATTGACAAAACCAAAAAGTATCTCATTAATAACTTAAATGGAATAAAAAAATATTATGAACCTAGATTATTAGGAATTACACAAGTTGGAGTTACATGTTCAGCTAGTAGATTGCCTACTTATAATGATTGGGAGATAATGATGCAGAAGTTAATTAAATTACTTCCACATGGATCATTTATAAAGCCTCATCCATCATTTACATGTTCAGCAAAAGTATTTGATAAGTTTAAATTAATATTTGATAATATTAATAATAAAAACATAAAATTATTACACAGTAATATTAATCTTGAATTAGAAATGTTATACGAAAAGAAAAATATTATTGGACCCCAATCATCATTACATATATATGCATTGACATTTGGCTCAACTTATCAGAAAATAAATTTATTTTAATTGATAAAAAAAATAATAAATAGAATACTATTAAAAAAGGCTTTACTATATAATAAAAGAAGTTCTAATAAAATAGTTTGCTATAGTGACAGTATTGGTGTTGAAATAATTTTGAATGGCTTTTATGAAAAAACAAATCTTGAAATTTTAAAAAAAACATTTGAAATAAAGTTAAAAAACTCAACATTTCTGGATATAGGAGCAAATATTGGTAATCACTCCTTGTTTTTTCAAAGTTATTTTAAAAAAATAGTCAGTTTTGAGCCTCAAAAACAAACATTTAAGATTTTATCAATAAATACAGAAAAATATGACAATATATACACTAAAAATTTTGGACTTGATGTAGAAAATAAAAAAGTAAAATTCTATATTCCATTTGATAATAATGGCATGGCTAGCCCTAAAATTAAACATATTAATACGTATGAAGAAAATGTAGAATTAAGAAAAATTGATCATAATGATTATAAAAATGTTGGTTTTATCAAGATAGATGTTGAGGGTAATGAACTTAATGTCCTTGTTTCATTGAGTGAATTAATTAATCAAACATTACCAGTTATTTCTTTTGAATTGAATCAAAATATTTCATCAAGAAAAAAAATATTAGATTTTCTTCATAGTAAAGGTTATTCAACTTTTTATGTTCCTTACGAATATTTATATCAAAAAAATAGAATAAGAAGACTATATGCTAGCTTTTTCCATAACAAGTTGGTAAAAATAGACGAAAAGCTACTTCTTGACAATTCATTAAGTTTTACACTTGTCTCAACATTTAACAGAAACTCAATATTTAAGTTGAAAGTTTAATGAAAAATGATAAACTGCATATTCTTATTATTCCCTCATGGTATCCTGAATTTGAGGGTGACTATGTTGGAAGTTTCTTTAGAGAACAAGCTTTAGGTATTAGTCGTCAAAATTGTAAGGTAGGAATCATATATCCAGAATTAAAATCATTAAGATCTTTAAAATTTAGATTCATACCTAGACTAGTTAGATATGATGATATGGGGCTAATTATCTATAAAATTTTGTGGAGTAATTGGTTCGTTAAGTTACAGTCCTTACAAATTATTGCATTTAAATATCTAGGATTTTTTCTATTCAAAAGATATATAAAAAAAAATGGAGTCCCTGATATTATTCATTGTCAATCTATTTTTAACTCAGGTTTTCTTGGGAAATATATATTTGATAAACATAAAATACCCTATATAATTACTGAGCATAATAGTGGGTTTTATCATAAAGATCAGGGGGTGGATTTTGAAAAATTTTATAAACAAACAGTAGAAATTGTAAATAAATCTCAAAAATGCTTTTCTGTTTCTAATTTCTACTCTAAATATCTTGATAGTTTATTGAGAGTGAATCAAAATTGGGATGTGCATCACAATATTGTACACGATAGTTTTTTAAGTACTGAGATTAAGTTTCCAAATACTAAGAACTTTATTTTTCTCTGTGTTTCAAGGCTGCATAAAATAAAAAATATTGATTTAATCATTGAATCATTCAAAAAATTTAATATAAAATACCCAAACTCTGAGCTTAGAATTGTTGGAGTAGGTTCTGAACTCCAAAATTTGAAAAATCTAACAAAAGAAATCCAGATAAAAAAAAAGGTAAAATTTTTAGGTAAAAAATCAAGATCAGATATCATTAATGAATACAATTCGTGTAATTCATTTATTTATGCAAGTAGTTTTGAAACATTTGGAGTAGTATTTGTTGAGGCTATGGCTCTTGGCAGGCCAATAATTTCTCTAAATTGTGGAAGCTCAGATGAGATTATTTCTGAAAAAACAGGTATTATAGTCAAAAATAAAAAATCTGAGGATATGTCATCTGCAATGATAACTTTATATCAAAATTATTCGAGCTATAATCCAAATAAAATAAGAGAATATTGTAAGTCATTATTTTCAGAAAAAAAACTTTCACTAAAAATGATTAGTCATTATAAAAATGTATTAAATCAATGAAAAAAAAGTTGAACTTATTAATAGTTGCTTCATTTCCATCGAAAAAAAATAAAGTAGTAGGAGGTATTGAAAAATCATCTAGAGTTTTAATAAAATCTAAATACTTTCAACAATTTGAAATAATACAATTTGATACATCACAAATATCTAATCCCCCTCCTGCTTTCTTTTTTAGATTTTTTCTAGCTATAGTTAGACTATTTAAGTTTATTATGACCTTAATAAGAAATAAACCTGATACAGCTCTAATTTTCTGTTCAGATGGAGGTAGTGCGATAGAAAAGGGTTTAATGCTTGTAATCTGTAGAGTCTTTAATGTAAAATCCTTAATATTTCCTAGAGCAGGAAACCTTATAAACCAGACTAATAATAATATTTTATTTAAAGGCTTAATCAGAAACCTTTTTTATTATTCAGATATCATTTTATGTCAAGGACCAACATGGTATGAATTTGTATCTAAAAGGTTAAAAATAGATAAATCAAAAGTATTTATAGTTAATAACTGGACAGCTTCAAGGGAGCTCTTAAAAATTGGAAAACATAGAATTATTCGTAAACATACTGACTATATACAAATATTATATGTTGGTTGGCTTGAAAAGCAAAAAGGAATTAATGAATTACTTGAGTCGTTCCTAAGTTTAGTTAAAAAAAATAAAGTAAAAATTAAATTTGTTGGGGATGGGACTTTAAGAAGAAAAATTGAGAAATTTAGTCTTTCTAATAAAATTCAAGAGTATGTTTCAGTTACTGGATGGTTGTCAGATAAAGAAATTATTTCGTATCTAAAATCATCAGATATCTTTGTTCTCCCGTCATGGTATGAGGGTATGCCAAACTCATTAATTGAGGCATTAGCATCAGGATTGCCTTCCATTTCTAGCTCTGTTGGAATAATTCCAGATTATATTATTAATAATGTTAATGGTCTTTTAATTCAACCTAACAACAAATTAAATCTGGAAAAGACTATTGAAAAAACAATAAATGATATTAACTTGAGAGAAAAATTATCAAAAAATGGAGTTAATCTTGCAGAAAGTTTATTCTCAGAAGATATTTCTCTTAAAAAATTATCAGATATAATTAAAGAACTGTAAGATGGCTAATAAAAGACTTTTAATAACAGGTGGAACTGGCTCCTTTGGAAATGCATATCTTAAAAAAGCTCTTGGAAATAATAAATTCTCCGAAATATTCGTTTTTAGTAGAGATGAAAAAAAACAAGATGATTTAAGAAAAAATCTTAATGATGAAAGGGTGAAATTTTTTATAGGTGATGTAAGAGATATTAATTCAGTTAATCAAGTTGTTAAAAATGTTGACTATATATTCCACGCAGCAGCTCTAAAACAAGTCCCATCATGTGAATTCTTTCCTATTGAGGCTGTTAAAACCAATATTTTAGGAACTGAAAATGTATTAAGTGCTGCTGAATCATATGGTGTAAAGAAAGTAGTGATATTGAGTACAGACAAGGCTGCATATCCAATAAACGCTATGGGAATGTCCAAAGCTTTAATGGAAAAGGTTATGATAGCAAAGTCAAGAATTTTAAATGATAATAAATCTATTTTCTGTGGAACAAGGTATGGAAATGTTATGGGGTCTAGGGGTTCTGTTATTCCACTTTTTATAACTCAAATTAAAAATAAAAAAGATCTAACAATTACTGATCCAACTATGACAAGGTTTATGATGTCTTTGGATGATGCTGTTAATCTAGTTGACTATGCTTTTGAACACGCTAATCAAGGTGATCTTTTTATCAAAAAAGCACCTTCATCATCTATTGCAACACTTGCAGCTGCATTAATTGAAATTTTTAGTTCTAATTCAAAAATCAGAGAAATTGGAATTAGACATGGTGAAAAAATGCATGAAACTCTTGTTACAAAAGAAGAAATGCTGAAATCAGAAGACCTGGGGGATCACTTTAGAATCCAAGCAGATAGTAGAGATCTAAATTATGATAAATATTTTTTTGAAGGAGACTCAAATAATCAAGGTCAACTAGAATATAACTCTGGAAACACAGAGATACTTAACAAGGATAAATTGATTGAAATTCTTTTAAAATTACCACTTGTTAATTCTCAATTAAAATAGAGCTTAATTTGAAAATAACAATAACAGGTCAAGATGGATTTATAGGTTATCACTTGCATAAAACAATTAAATATAGATTTCCCTCATTTAAGCTTGTAAATTTTAAAAAACCTTACTTTCAAAATCAAAACAAGATTGATAAAATTATTTCAAATGTTGATGTCATTATTCATCTAGCAGGAGTAAACAGAGATATCAACGAGGAGTCGATTCTGAAGAAAAATTTATTTTTAACTGAGGAACTTATAAAGTCAATATCAAGGACCAATTTTAGTGGAAAATTAATATTTGCCTCATCAGTTCAGCAAAAAGATGATAATGCATACGGTGTTTCAAAAAGAAAGTCAGTAGAAAGCTTTTTTAATGCTTCTTCAAAATATGGCTTCACCTTTATTAATTTGATTATACCAAATGTTTTTGGCCCCTTCTGTAAACCAAATTACAACTCATTCATAGCTACATTTTGCCATAATTCTTTAAATAAAACTCAAAATATTATAAAAAAAAATAAAGATGTACCGCTTATATATATTGATAATTTAGTTCAGCAAATCATTCAAAAGATAACTGTAGATTCTAGTGATGAATTCAAAGTTATTGAAGACATAAATATAAAAGTTAAGGAAGTAAAGAATATAATTGATGATTTTAATGAGGTTTACATTAAAAATGGAAATATTCCAGATTTAAATAACCCTTTTAAGATCAATTTATTTAACACTTTTCACAGTTATATTGATCCTGAGAGCTTTTTCCCAAGAAAGCATAGGTTAATCAAAGATGATAGAGGGGCTTTCTCAGAAATTTTAAAATCATCATCAAAGGGTCAAGTATCTTTTTCAATAACTAACCCTGGACATATTCGTGGAAATCATTTTCATACAAGAAAAATTGAGAGATTTTCAGTAATAGAAGGTAAAGCAGAGATAAATATCAAAAAAATAGGATCAAACAAAAGATTCTCTTTTAATCTATCCGGAAAAACTCCTTGTTATGTTGATATGCAGGTTTGGCATACTCATAACATTAAAAATATAGGAGATTCAAACCTTATAACTCTTTTTTGGACTAATGAGTTCTACAATGAGAATGATCCAGATACATTCTTTGAAAAAGTTTAATTTTATAATATGAAAAAAATTAAGATTGTAACTGTAGTTGGAACCAGACCAGAGATAATTAGATTGTCTTCAATTATAAACCGATTGAATAATTCAAATTTCATTGAACATATACTAATTCATACTGGTCAGAACTATGATAAAAATTTAAATAATGTTTTTTTTAAAGACTTAGATATAGATAAGCCAGATTTTTATCTTGACGCAGCTAAAGGTAACCCTAATTTAACTATTGGTGAGATTATGATAAAAATTGATCCAATCTTAGATAAGATTTCACCTGATGCCATGTTAATTTTAGGTGATACAAATAGTTGCTTATCAGCTATTGCAGCAAAGAAAAAAAAGATACCTGTCTTTCACTACGAGGCAGGAAATAGATGCTTTGATTATAGAGTTCCTGAGGAAACAAATAGAAGACTCGTAGATCATATTTCTGATATAAATTTAACATATAGTTCTAATGCTTCAAATAATCTTATAAATGAGGGAGTACCAGCTGATAGAATAATTAAGGTTGGATCACCCATGTATGAAGTATTGAATAAAAATATAGATAAAATAAAATCATCTAAAATTTTAAAAAAGCTTAAACTTAAAAAAGATGAATATTTCTTGATTTCATGTCATAGAGAAGAGAACATCGATTCAAATGTTAATTTTAATAAACTAATTGATTCATTAAATAAAATTTCTGAAGTTTTTAAAATACCTGTGATTTTCCCCATACATCCTAGGACCAAAAAAATATTTAAAAAGAATAAACCTAATTTAAATAAAATGATTAGATTGGTTGAGCCTCTTGGATTTGTTGACTATAATCAACTTCAAATGAACTCTTTTGTTGTCCTATCTGACAGTGGTACTATTTCGGAAGAATCGTCTATCCTAAAATTTAGAGCGCTTAATATAAGAGAAACACATGAAAGACATGAAGCTATGGAGGAATCAGCTGTAATTATGACAGGTCTTGATGTTGACAGAATATTACAAGGCATTCAATGCTTGACTGATTTAGATACTGATAAAGAAATAGGTTTAGTACAAGTTACTGATTATAAAATTCCAAATATTTCCATTAAAATAGAAAGAATTATATTATCATATATTAATTATGTAAATAGAGTTATTTGGCAAAAAGAATCTTAGTTTATACCAATCACTTTTATCCAGAGCAATTTAAAATCAATGAAATAGTTGAATGGCTTTCTAATGAGGGTTCTCACATTCGAATAATAACAGGTTTGCCAAATTATCCCTCAGGAAAGATAATCAAAGAATTCTCTAATATATTTAAAGACAATATTACTGTTAACAGGCTTTTTTTAATTCCAAGAGGAAGTGGCTCAAACCTCATGTTAATAATAAATTATGTGTCATATTTTATATCATGCTTTTTTTTTACGATCTATATTGCTTTATTCAAAAAAAAATATGATGTTATCTTTGTCCATCATACTAGTCCAATTTTTATAGCTTTTCATCCAGCAGTTTATTCATTTTTTAAAAAGACTAAAAAAATCTTGTGGGATCTTGATATTTGGCCAGAGTCTTTACAGGCAGTTGGAGTAGTAAAGTCAAGTTATATAATATCTAAATTAGAGATTATTGTAAAGTGGGTATATTCTAACTACGACTCAATTCTTGTTAGCTCTAAATCTTTATGCAGTGTTGTAAAACAAAGATTTGATGGAAGAATAATTTATTTTCCAAATTGGGCAGATAAAGTAATTGAAGTCAATAAAATAGATGCTAAGAGGAGTTTATCGATAAACACAAAAAAATTTAATATTGTTTATACAGGAAATATTGGAAAATCACAAAATTTTAAAAGTCTGTTAAAAACTATTGAGCATGTTGATGATAATATACATTGGACTTTTGTTGGAGATGGAAGGTTTAAGTCACAACTAATAAACTTGATTGATCACAAAAATTTAAATGCTAAAGTAAGCTTTATTGATCAAGTTAGTATTGATTTGATACCTTCAATAGTTAGTAAGGCAGATTCATTATTTTTATCCCTGAAAAATAATATTATATTTTCCAAGACAATTCCAGCAAAATTGCAGACATACATGGCTCTCGGTAAGCCTATAATTGGTGTATTGGAAGGAGAAGGGGCGAAGTTAATCGTTGATTCTGATTGTGGTATTGTTGAGGAAAATTATAATTATGAAGAATTAGCAAAAAAAATAAATAGTTTTGCATCTAAAAATAGTTCAGAATTAATTAAAAAAGGAGATAATGCAAAGAAGTATTATTTCAAACATTTTAGTTCATTAATCAGAAAAAAAGAAATTTTAAACTTAATATATGAGTGATAAGAAAAATATGTTGATAACAGGTGAGGTTGGCTTTATAGGTTCTAACCATGCTGAAAGGTTAATTAGCCAGATGCATGACGTTTTTTCCATCGATCACCGCTCATTTTTATATTTATAACAATTCGTTTATCTACTCGCTATATTACAATCAATCATCAATTCAAATTCAATTTTATAATTTATGTGTGGAATAACAGGAGTATATAGATTCGATAAGAAAAAAATTGATAAAGAAATTTTATTGTCGATGAATAATTCACTTATTCACAGAGGACCTGATTTTGGGAATATATTTTTAGAAAATAATGTTGGATTAGGACACAGAAGATTAAGTATTTTAGATGTTTCTGAAAAGGGTAATCAACCAATGAAATCTTCTAATGATAAATATATAATTGTTTATAATGGAGAGGTTTATAATTTTTTAGATATTAAAAATAAGCTGTTAGATCTTAACTATAAATTTAGGTCTAAATCTGATACTGAAGTTATTTTGAATTCTTTTCAGGAATATGGAAATAAGTGCTTTTCAATGTTTAATGGTATGTTTTCAATAGCTATATATGATATCATTAATAATAAATTAACTTTAGCCAGAGATTCTTTTGGAATAAAACCATTATACTATCTACAGAGTAAAAAATTTTTCTGTTTTGGATCTGAAATAAAAGCTATTAAAAAACACCCCAATATTAATCTTTCTATTTCAAAGCAAGCTCTTTCAGAATACCTTTGGTATGGAAATCCCATGGGAAATAATACAATATATAACGAGATAAATGAAATTAGACCTGGTTCTTATTTAGAAATTACTGAAAATAATATTGAAGAAAATATTTTTTTCTCAGTTAATGAAATTAAAGAAATTAATATTGATGAAAGCGATGCTGTAAAAAAGACAAAAGATTTGTTAGAAAAAAGTATAAAAAGACACTTAATTAGCGATGTAGATGTGGGTGTATTTTTGAGTGGAGGAATTGATTCTTCTGCAATAACTGCTTTTGCATCTAAGCATTATAAAGGAACGTTAAAAACCTTTAGTGTTGGATTTGATTTTGATAAAGGAATTAATGAATTACCAGCTGCTAGATCCATAGCAAATAAATTTAAAACAGATCATCACGAAATAACAGTTAGTGGAAATGATATAATTGATGTAATTGAAAACCTTGTAGATTCTCATGACGGACCTTTTGGTGATGCTGCTGATATTCCTTTGTATTTACTAACAAGAAAGCTTAAGGGCAAAATAAAAGTTGTTCTTCAGGGAGATGGTGGAGATGAATTTTTTGGAGGATATTCAAGGTATTACACTCTAAATTCTTCAAAAAAATGGTCTATTTTTTCATTTTTTTCGGTTTTGATTAAAAAGTTTGACATACAAAACACGCATTTAAAAAGACTACAACGATTTTTAAAAGCTATTTCAGAAAAAATTCCCTACAAACGAAATGCTTTATTGTTAACAATGGAATCTGAATTTTCAAAACCTACAGATATTTTAAATAATAAATGGAAAAAAAACATTAAAGGAATTAATCCTTTTTTAGAATATAAAAGAGTATATAATATGTATCCTAAAAATATAAATCCTTTACAAGCATTATTTTATACAGATTCACAAATTATATTAAAGGATACTTTTCTTGAAAAAGTTGATAAATCAACGATGGCAAATTCAATTGAAGTTAGAGTTCCTTTTTTAGATAAAGATTTAACAGATTTTGTTCTTAGTTTGCCACCAAATTTAAAGGTCAAAAGAAGTATGCCTAAGTATTTATTAAAAAAATCTTTAAATAATATCTTGCCTAATAAAATTTTATATGGTAAAAAGAAGGGGTTTGGTGTTCCTTATGCATTCTGGTTGCAAACTGGATTAAAGAACTATTTTTTAAATCAAGTTCAAACTGATTTAGTAAAAGAGTATTTTGATGTCAGTAAAATATTAAAAAAATTTCATCAACACCAAAAAGATAATGGAAATCATGGTTTTCTTTTATGGAAGGTTTTGATTTTTTCAGTTTGGATTAACAAAAATAAACTTAAAATTAATGATGAAGAAGGTTTTGTTTTTAAGTCCAGTTGAAAATGTAAACATATCAGTATCTTTATAACAGGAATGAATTTTAAATACTATATATGAGTGATAAGAAAAATATTTTGATAACAGGAGGAGTTGGCTTCATTGGCTCTAATCTAGCAGAAAGATTAGAAAAAGATGGTCACAATGTTACTTCGATAGACAATTATTCATTTGGAAAAAAAGAAAATGAGCATAAAAATGTAAAATATATTAATGATGATCTAGAAAATATTCATAGTATTAATGAGCCTATTGATATATGTTTTCATTTAGCTGCAAAAGCAAGAGTTCAACCTTCTTTTGCAGATCCTGTAGATTATTTTAGGGTTAATGCAAAAGGAACTATGGAAGTTATGGAGTGGGCAAAAAAACACACTGTTAAGGTTGTATATGCTGGTTCATCTTCAAAGCATTTTAGCCCCGAGGATTCACCTTATGCCATGTACAAATATCTAGGCGAACAAGTAGTTAAACTTTATAAAAAAAGCTTTAATGTTAAAGCTGAAATAGCAAGA
>TARA_B100001093_G_scaffold338141_1_pt1 | contig 23166 bp, 15 predicted proteins | sample TARA_B100001093 | Tara Oceans TARA_B100001093 (sample SAMEA2623116) | marine metagenome | biome: marine biome (ENVO:00000447); feature: surface water layer (ENVO:00002042); material: "saline water (ENVO:00002010), including plankton (ENVO:xxxxxxxx)" | depth 5 m | reverse complement strand
GTGTGCGAAAGATAGAGAAGGAAAGGCTTTTTCGAATCGCGCTGAACCTCTAGAAATTCGATCGCCTTGTCGGTGTAGAGCCGTGTCAGGCCCGCCATATCGTTGGTGGTGGCCACCGCTTCGTTATTTTGGTGTAGTGTCATTTTGCCACCATCGTTCGCACCAAGTGCCCCAAAATAGTATTCGAAGCCTTGTGCGTTGGGCATGCGGTCGATGATCGCCTTTCGGTTTGATACATCCCACTTGCCTACACAAGCGGTTTGGTAGCCGACTTTTTTGAGCATCTCGGCAAAAGTAATTTCCGAGGCTGGCATCGACCAACCTTGACTGCGTGCTGGATAGCGACCCGTCAGCAGAGCGGATCGTGAAGGCCCGCACACGGGCTGTGCGTAAAAAGAGGTGAACATCGTCCCTTCTTCTGCCAGACGATCGAGGACTGGCGTCTGATTTTCTTTGCTGCCGAAGCACCCCAGGTCGGCATACCCCTGATCATCAGTGAAAATAATGAGGATGTTGGGTGACTCCGAGTCCTGCGCGAAGGTATCTGGCAGAGCTGAGGTAAGCAGAGCTATTGCCAGGAGCACCAGTGTCGTTCTCTTTGTCATCAATTTTTCTCTAAAGGTTTCAGCCTTCCGGCAAAAGGAGCCACAGACCTTCGCCTACTTTCTCAAACTAAACTTTGCCTATATTGACAATTCCACCCATGCTGTAATTCCCTTCGCTGTATTTGGCAAAATCATTCTAATCTTAGCACCCAGCCCCCTTGGACATCTCATGACCACGAATTCCTTTTTAACTCGAATCACTCTTGCACTGTTCTCTCTCGGTGTTGCCACATCGCTCAGGGCACAAGAGCCGACCGTGATCCTGTTCAATGGCAGAATTCTCACGGTTGATGAGAATTTTTCGACGTTAGAGGCCCTTGCAGTTGCGGGCGAACGAATCACTGCCGTCGGTGATTCACAGACCATCATCGCACTGGCCGGGCCAGGCACGCAACGAATCGACCTTAAGGGAAGCACTGTCATTCCCGGTCTGATCGACAATCACCTGCACTACATGCGCGGTGCGTCCCGCTGGCGGTTCGAAGCCCGCATCGATGGCATCACCGATCGTGATGAAGCGCTTCGAATCATCTCGGCCAAAGCGAAAGAGGCCGGTCCGGGCGAATGGGTCTTCGTTGCTGGAGGCTGGAGCGAGCAACAATTCTCAGATGGAGAAGGTGGATTCACCACTGAGCAACTGGATGCCGTGGCTCCAGACAATCCTGTCTTTCTCCAAAAGTCCTATTCACGGGCCTACATGAATTCTCTTGCGGCAGCTGAAATAGGATCCACTGGAAACGGTGGCAGCACTCGCGGCTCTTCCAAAGGTTCGTCAAGAAGCTCCACGGGTTCGTCAAGAGGTTCCACGGGTTCGTCAAGAGGTTCTAAAGGAGGCAAGAGCTCGGGCCGGTCTTCCGGAGGCGCCCGCGGAACGATCAACGCTGCTCTCCACAATCTCCCCGAACGCAGCGAAGATCAACGCATCGAAGATGCCGTCTACTTCAACGACTACCTCAACCAACTCGGGCTCACGACCGTTTACGATGTTGGCCGCGAATCCGACGGCGACTTTGCTCCCATCGAATCACTGAAACAGTCTAACAAACTTACCGTTCGAGTTTTTCACACCCTTCGCTACAATGCCTACAGCGCTAACGAAGTAACTAATGCAGTTGAGCTCATTGCTTCCACCTCCCCCCGAACCAATAGCGACTGGAACGGGCTCATTGGCATGGGCGAGCATGTCTACAGCCCGGTACACGACAGTAGCATGCGGGCGAGCCTGTTCGGCCGCGATATGTGGCAGCAGTATGAACGGCTGGCAGAAGCGGCCGCAGCAGGAGGCTGGCACATCCACGAGCACGCGATGCAGGACAGTACCGCGCAAGAAATTCTCAACATTGGGGAACGTCTCGGCGCCACTCATCCAGTCAAGGACCTCCGCTGGACTCTCGCTCATTGCGATCTCATTTCCAAAGAAAGCATCGAACGCGCCCGCGACCTCGGTTTCACTCTAGCTGTTCACAATAAAACAGCAAAGCCAGTGGTTGATGGAAAGGATTCCCCTCCCGTTTCGTGGATGGAGGAAAGCGGCATTACCTGGGGGCTGGGTTCCGATGGGACTGTTGTCTCCACGGTCAATCCATTCCATACTCTCTGGTGGGTCACAAGCGGCAAAGTTTTCCCAGATACTATATCCATACACAACCCTGTTTCACGCGAAGTTGCGCTGACCGCCCACACGCGCAGCAACGCCTATCTCATGTTCAAAGAAAAGGATCTTGGCAGCCTTGAAGTGGGTAAACTTGCTGACCTCGTCGTTCTCGACCGCGACTACCTATCCGTCCCCGTGGATGAGATTCGTGATATCACCCCGACAATGACAATGGTAGGCGGAAGAGTGGTGTTCGAAAACAAATAACTTGGCCTTAACTGGTATACCCCCGGTCATCGGAAAAGGTGGTAAGACTGTTGGCTGACGCTTCATTCAGCACAAAGGGATCTTGGACTTTCGGTTCCCGCCATCCCACCGAAGCTGTTCCTGAGTTGGCAAAATAAATAAGGCCGTTACATGACCACCTTTTAATATTCGGTAGGTCTTGTCAGGCTGTCATGCTTGATCATGTCGGCATAAAATGTTCTGCTATCGGGAAAAAAGGAAAGATTTCCCGAATATCACCCTCCCACGAGGATTTTTCTTATGAGATTTCTCTCTTCTACTTGCTCCCTGCTGCTGGTTTGCCCGCTGATCGCCACTGACGAGAAGATCGGCGATCGAGGCTCATACTATAGGAACGGGGAAATCCACGTTAACATTTATGGTCAGCCGGAGGGCAAACCGCTCACCACCGGTCACCACGACTTCAAGCCATCTTGGTCAAAGAGTGACGACATGCTCGTCTTCTTTCGCAGGGTGAAGAACGATCCCGATGTCTCGAAATGGAAGACGGCTATCCACATCATCCATGCAGATGGGACCGGTTTACATCAACTGACCGACGGCACGCACACGGACTTTAATCAAACCTGGACACGCGACGGCAGCAATACGCCGATTTGGAATCGAAAGAATCCAAAAGGAGGTGGTTATGCGGTGATGGCCAGTCGGGTGGGCGCGAAACCCGGGGAGGAGTTTCCTCTAACCGACAAAGGGCATTCTACTTGGGCTTTCACCTGTCTTACCGATGGTCGGATCCTCGTACGATCGAATCCACCTGGCCAGGAAATGGGATATTACCTGATGACACCCGGAGAGAATGCCAAGCCAACTTTCGACCCCATCGAGTGTGAATTGGCAAAAACCGGAGTACTGGCCCGGGTCAGTCTCTCGCCGAGCGAGACGAGAGTTTGCTTCGAATTTCAGCGAGGGTTCAAAAAACGAGTGAGCGGACGAATTCTTTACGTCGCGGATTTCGATGCCAAAACCCGAACGATCACCAATGCAAAACCGTTCGCGAATAGGGACGAAAAACCAATCTGGTTTGCCTACCCACGTTGGTCGAAAGACGAATCTTCGATCGTCTATCAGGCAGGTGGAAAGCTCTATCTCTACAAACCTGAAGACGGTTCGACGCACCAGGTCTCGACGAACGACAAGGCCGACTACCGCTATCCCCACTTCGAAGACGTACCAAAGTGAGCCACAGGATGTTATGGGGCAGGCACTTTTCCTGATCGCAATCTCACCTTTGGAGACAACACCAAATCAATGGACAGTTTTATAAACAAGACCATTCCGCTCTGTATTGCGCTCTTGTTGAACTCCTGTTTGCTGGTAGCCCAGAAACAAACGAAAAAGGACCCAGAAGACCAAAGTAGTATCGGATCCAAGTTCGCCGCTGCCGATAAAAATAGCGATGGCAAACTAGGACCTCATGAAATCACTAGGGAAAGACTATTTAAGCGAATGGACGTTGATTCCGATGGATTCGTTACGCCAAAGGAAGCCCGTGCGAACGCCACGCCGCGTCGCGCACGCGAGAATGTGGCGGCGGCTGAAGTATCGAACAAACCCGTTTTTCCAACTAACCCTGAAGGCGAAGCGGCAAAACGAAAGCTCATTGCCACTATCCCCAAAATATCAACCGGTGACAATCGACCTCCCAATATCGTGCTCTTGTTTTCGGATGATCTTGGTTATGGCGACCTCTCGTCCTACGGCTCCAAAACCATCCCGACGCCGAACATTGATGCACTCGGTAAACAAGGGGTTCGTTTCTCCAGCGCCTATGTGACTGCCGCATCGTGCAGCCCGTCCCGGGCTGGCTTGATTTCGGGCCGATACCAACAACGATTCGGGTTTGAATTCAATACTGCAGGAGGAGCCGTCACGCATCGTCTGCATCGCGGGCTCGATCCATCAGTAGTAACGTTGACTGATGTGTTGAAACAGGCTGGATATACCACGGGCATGTTTGGCAAATGGCACTTGGGCACGCAGCCACAGTTTCATCCGCAGGCCCGAGGCTTTGATGAGTTCTACGGTTTCCTTGCCGGTGCCCATTCCTTTTTCCCCTCAAAAGAGCCACAGTCGATTCACAGCACGGTCATGCGAGACAAAACGCCACTGATTGAACCCGATTACCTTACCGATGCAATTGCCAGGGAGGCGGTTAATTTCATCGGTGTGAATCAAGACAAGCCGTTTTTTGCATACGTCCCGTTTAACGCAGTTCATACGCCGATCGAAGCGACAAAAAAATACCAAGACCGATTTCCAGATGAGACCGACCAAACCAGGCGCGATTATTACGCAATGGCAAGTGCTCTCGATGATGCTGTGGGCTCGATTATTGCCGCGCTTGACAAGCATGGGCTCTCAAAAAACACTCTCGTGATTTTCGCGAATGACAACGGCGGACCGACCTACACACGCGTGCAAAACAATGGTCCACTCAAACTGGGAAAACTGTTCCTATTTGAAGGTGGAATTCGAGTGCCGATGGTTATCAAACTGCCAGGCAAATTTGAGCCGGGAACCGTCTATGATCATCCGACCAGCACTCTGGATTTGTTTCCCACAATTTGCGCGGCGGCGGGAATCGAACTTCCCTCTCGCGTCAAGCTAGACGGCGTCGACTTGACGCCTTTTATAAACGGGCATTCCGTCGGTAGGCCGCACGAAACCCTGTTTTGGAGTAACGGACCCAATCTGGCGGTCCGGCACCGCAATTGGAAGCTCGTTAAGTCCCACGACAATACCTGGCTGTTTGACTTGGCGAGCGATCTTAGCGAATCCAAAAACTTAGCCGATTCGAATCCTGAAATTGTCGAGCGTTTGGAAAAACTCTATCAAGATTGGCGATCTGAAATGTCAAAACCGGCCTGGCCTAGCAAACCGAACCGGCGCAAAGTTGAAGTCGATGGCTTGACCTATGAGATGAATATCTAACAAGCTTTTACGCCACGTATCAGGTGTGTGTTTATCCCTCACTGAGGCCGAATTAAAAAAATCGGAGAATGGATGCCGAATTCCGGTCACTTCGGCGGAGTATTTATAGACCTGCGAATATCCATGAGATTCCCGCATATCCTTCTATCCCTTGTCCTCCTCTCAGCCGCCTCCCTGAGCGCCGCCTCCCGTCCTAGCGTCGTCACCCTGCTCGTCGACGCATCGTGCATTGACTGCCATGACTCCGATACAAAGACTGCGCTGAACTTTGACGATTTGAGCTTTGATCTAACTGATGCTGACGCGTTTCGTTTGTGGGAGAAAGTTTACGACCGAATCGAGTCGGGAGAGATGCCCCCGGAGGAGAAACCGAGACCAAATTCTGATCTTAAAAACACCGCGTTGGAATCACTCCACCAGCACCTTCGCGGAACCAGCCTGTCTCAGCAAAAGCAAGACGGCCGCACCCTGGCACGGCGCCTGACACGAACCGAATACGAGCACACCCTGCACGACCTGCTCGGCATTAGCGGCGACCTGGCCGCTACGCTGCCACCGGAGAACCTGTCTGCCCCCTTCGACACCATCGCCGCAGAGCAAGGTATATCCCCCGTCCACATCCACAGCTTTCTGCTCGCTGCGGACACGGCAATCGATGAGGTGCTGGAACTTGGAAGAAAACCTAACATGGTCCCCCAGCATATCGACTACCGGAACCACCCCTATTCAAAGATGTGGTTCGACAGGGACCTTCGCCGCGGTGGCAACACGGTGCTGCGAACCGACGACGCCTACGTGCTGTTCGACAATCGCCCGCAGCGCAGCCCTCATACCAACCAAACTAATCATATGGGCATTCGGTTTCCCGTTGCCGGACGTTACCGTATCGTGGCGGACGTTTATGCCTATCAGGCGAAAAGCCCGGTGACCTTCTGCATTTATCGTGCGAGCGACCAGACCGGAAACAAGGAATTGATCGGCAGCTGGCAGCTCGATCCCGGCCAACCCCGGCAAGTTGAAGTCGAACATTACTTTCGGCCCGGCGACTTCTTTTTTCTGGCCCCTTCGGATCTCGACGCCACGCCGCAGGGAAGAAACGTCTTTATGGTCGGCGCGAAAAACTATCCCGGCGAAGGTGTCGCGGTTCGCCACCTCACACTGGAAGGTCCTCTCGAAAAACAATGGCCTCCGGAACGCACCCGCAATCTGCTTGGTAGTGTTGAGTTCCAGACCGGACGCGATGGCAGATACAACATCGTTCTCAGCGACGAACCATTGGCACGGATCTCAGACGTGATCAGTCGGTTAGGCGCTAGAGCACTCCGCCGCCCCCTCAGAGATGGCGAGCCTGCCGAATGGGCTGCATTGGGAGAACCGGTGCTTGCGGAAGGACGCGGCTTCGAAGAAGCGCTGCGCGTCGTCTTGCGCGCTCTGTTCAGTTCACCAGAATTTCTCTACCACCAGGCAGAACCCGGCCCGCTCCACGACTATGCCCTGGCCACGCGGCTGTCCTATTTCCTGTGGAAAAGCTTGCCCGACGATCAGCTCTTTCTTCTTGCTGCTGAAGGCGCTCTCAGCGATCCGGCCGTTCTCGCCTCTGAAGTCGATCGCCTCCTAGACGACGAAAAATCACAACGTTTTGTTGAGGACTTCCTCGATCAATGGCTCGAACTCGAAGACATTGATGCAACGACACCCGACGAACGGCTCTATCCCGAATACGACGACCTTCTGCGGCAGGCTATGCTGGAGGAAACGCGCCGCTTCTTTGCTGAACTGATCTGGGATAACCGCGGCGTCACCGAGCTGATTGACTCTGATTTCACATTCCTAAATCGCCGGCTCGCCGAGCACTACGACATCCCAGGCGTCGACGGGCTCGACTATCAAAAAGTTGTGCTGCCCGAGGGAAGTCCGCGTGGCGGCCTTCTCACTCAGGCCAGCCTACTAAAAATTACTGCCAACGGAACCAACACCTCTCCCGTTCCGCGCGGGAACTTCATCCTCAGCCAACTGCTGGGCACGCCGCCCAATCCTCCCCCACCCGGCGCTGGTTCCGTCGAGCCCGATACACAAGGCACCACCACCATTCGCGAAGAGCTCGACGCCCATCGCAATGTTGCCAGCTGCAACCGTTGCCACGTTCACATCGACCCTCCCGGTTTTGCTCTTGAAAGCTTCGACCCCATCGGAGGCTATCGCACCCGCTACCGCTCAACCGGCGAGGGAGACAAACCCACCGAACAGCTCTTCGGTCGTCCGATCCGAGAGTATCGCCTCGGCCAACCCGTCGATGCCTCAGGCATCACGCCGGACGGCACTAACTTCAACGGCATCACAGAATACAAGCAATGGCTGATGCAACAACAAGACCAGATAACACGTCACTTTCTCAGTCAGCTAATTGCCTACTCCACCGGAGCCGAAATCCAGTTCGCCGACCGCCCCGCACTTGAAGCGATGCTTCAGGAATCATCTGACAAAGGCTTTGGGATCCGCTCCCTCATTCATGCCGTCGTCCAGAGCAACCTCTTTCGTAACAAATAGAAAGTATCCATGAGTTCCCTATCCCTGAACCGACGCACGTTCCTTCGAGCCTCTGGCATCACCCTAGCGTTGCCGATGCTGGAAGCCTTCGGAAAGGTGTCCGCAACACCCCCAAAGCGAGCGCTCTTCATTTGCAACACATTGGGTTTCTTCTCTCCATCTTTTTATCCAAAGTCGACGGGACAAAACTACAAGGCGTCAGAGTATCTTTCATTACTCGATCGGCACCGCGACGATTTCACGGTGTTCTCCGGGCTTTCACATCCCGGTCAGGGAGGTGAGCATCAGTGCGAGATGACCTGGCTGAGCGCGGCGCGCAACCCCGGGCGCGATGGATTTCAGAACTCGATCTCAGTCGATCAATTCGCCGCAGATCAACTCGGCTATGTCACACGCTTTCCCTCGCTCTCGCTGAGTAGCGACGGGGTTAAGAGCCAATCCTTCACCGGAAACGGCGTCATGATTCCCGCCATGGCTCGCCCATCTCAGGTATTCGCGAAGCTGTTTCTCCAAGGCAAGCCACACGAAGTAACCCGGGAGAAACAGAAACTGGGCGACGGGCGCAGCATCCTCGACTCGCTCAGCGACCAGCGATCCCGCCTCCTCCGCAACGCTTCTCAGGCCGACCGGGACACGCTACACGGCTACTTCGAAGCGGTTCGCCAGACAGAACGCGACCTATCTGAAGCCGGAGTGTGGATAAGCCGCCCCAAACCAAAGGTCGACGCTGAGATCCCCGAAGACGTCGCTGACAAGGCCGACGTGCTAGGACGTATCAAACTGCTTTTCCAACTGCTGCCCCTCATCATCCAAACCGATTCCTCCCGCGTCATCAGCATCGTGGTCCAGCACAATCATGGCATCCCCATTTTAAATGGCGTCGACTCCGAACACCACAACCTTTCCCACCACGGGCGGGATCCGAATAAAATCGCTCAGCTCAAACTGATTGAGCGCGCCATCGTCGGAGAATTCGATCAACTGCTCACCCAGCTGAAGTCTTACGAAGAAGGCGGTGGTACCCTCCTCGATCACACCCTGACCTTACTTGGCAGCAACCTCGGTAACGCGGCGTCCCACGACCCGCGCAACAATCCCATCTTACTGGCCGGTGGCGGTCTCAATCACGGCGGCTACCAAGCCCACAACCAGACGGACAACACTCCTCTGAGTAATCTCTACGTCCGCATGCTTCAGGAAATCGGTATTGAGGCCGACTCCTTTGCATCGAGTTCAGGAGCACTATCTTGGTGACCTAAGAAGAGCGTGCACTGATAAACCAGCCAACGGTTGAACGCAGTTTTTCATGCGGTTAGCAGCGATATTCATTCAGTTGTTGAAAGAAGCGTAATCAGTCCTTTTCCGCGAGGCTGTTGATGTATTCTTCCAAATTGGTGTAGCCATCGGCATTGCGGTCCCCGTTGCGATCCCCAGCCTCGGAAGGATTAAGTCCGTTGGCGATTTCCCACTCATCTGCCATTCCATCGCGGTCGGTATCGGTAGGAGCAGGCAGAGACTTCAATTTCGGCCATCCGCCCACCTCATCCTGCGAATTAGGAATTTTCCCCGTTCCCGTTCGCACTTCCTCAATAACTCGATCATCACAGGCATCCCGACTTTTGGAGGCGCCAGCATGCTGCAAAATCAAATCTCTGGCCTCTTCGGCGCTGTGAGTCGACGGTTTGTTTTTTCCGAAGACCAACTCTCCCGGCAGCTCCCATTCTTTCTGACTTGAACTCAAATATTTACTATCGCTCTCCTGCTTGTATTGGATGGCAGAATAGTTGTTTTCAGACCACCCCTGATTCCAAGAAAAAACATTACCTGAAATAAACCCCGTCGGTGCTGGCCCCTTCCCCTCCTGTGCTTTGATCCTCAAAGGAAGAGAAGTTATTTTTGTGTCGGGTCCCTTTTCGTAGAAATTATTAATCACATTCAGTCGCGCCCCGAGATTAGTCGTGCCACCGGCGTTGTAGATCAGATTATTTCGGAAGTCGATGATAACATCCTCAGGTGTGGCTTCACCTCCTCCCATGCTAGGGTGTCTCGCGTGGGTAGAATGAAACAGATTATGATGAAGACTGATGTTTTTTGTCGTCTCCCTCATCGAACCAAGCTTGGAATGAGGAACGCCCTCATAATGAATCGAGTCATGTAGCGTTTCTCCATAGATTGACCATTGGAGGGTGAAGTTACCTCCCTCCCGATTATCGTGAATCGCATCGATACCCCATCCCAGAGAGAGATGGTCAAAAATCACGTCTGAAATTTTCATGCTCGTGATGCAATCCGCACCACTGGAAGAACCCTTATTCTGATCACCCATCCTGATTCGCATATACCTGATGATGATATTACTCACCTCTGATATTTTTAGCCCGTAATCCCTCAGACAGATACCGTCACCAGGGGCCGTTTGTCCGGCAATGGTGAGATAGGATTCTTTAATTTTCAGTTCAGACTTCAGAGGAATCGTACCGGATAGAGCGAACACAATGGTTCTAGGTCCCCTCTGACTTTCAATGCCACGTCGCAGTGAACCTTCGCCGTCATCTTTCAGATTTGTGACAATGTAAACATCTCCTCCTCGACCGCCCTGAGCAAATCGGCCATATCCCTCAGCTCCAGGAAAGGCGACCGTTCTTCCTTCAACACACGAGAACGCCGTAAAAAAGATGGTGACGATCGCAGTGGCTCTTAGGGTGCTCATACTTTCGATGGTGCTTTACACAACAAAAAACTGCAAGAGCGCAAGGGCGCCAGTGCGAGATCTTCTCGACCACGGAGCCAACTAATCCCGATTCACTTTATAGTGTTGAGAGGCAACTTCCTTTGCGTTCTTCATCAGTTCCTGATCGAAGGCCTCAATTTTATCGATTTGTCCTACCTTCGCTAAACGAGCCGCTTCTCTATACCATTTCGCAAGTTCCTCAGCGTCCTCCTCGGGCAGCACATAAAGGTGAACTCCCCACCTGCCAAAGTGGTCATCACTGTGATAAATCTCGCAGGAAAACGACCGGTTAGCATCGCCCGGTTCGCCATAGGGATAAAACAGTTGGTGTTGATCATTACTCAAGAAAACCATCGCAACATAGCCATTTGGAGCGCCCCGAGTGCGCCCCTTGAAGAAATAGTAACCCTCAATCTCCTCACCCTCGCGCGGATCGCGAATATCGCCGGTGATCTCGGTTTTAGGCTCCTTCAGATCTTCCGCCTGAACGCATCCAAAAGAAAACCAACCAAAGAGTGCGACAAAATAGCTTGCTCCAGATACCTTCATGAAATTGGAGTCGTTCATCATTACATTTCCTCTCAAAGATAGATAATTCGGAAAATTTTAAAGCAAAATTCAAAAACGCCGCTGTAATATCAAGCTACTGGTTTTTAATCGAGGGCGAATCGATTCTTTCTATTCTGATATCTGGATAAACCGAGAACACTTGACCTCTCTTGGATAGCAGAGAATCGTTCACTAAATCGTCGATGGACTCCAAATCAAAAGAGCTCCGGTTTAAGGTTACTTTTAGAACAACGCTATTCGCGCTGTTGCTTGGCGTCTTGCTGACTTCTCTCATATCGCTCGGCATTTCAGGATATATCTACGCAAGATTTGCCGTGAGTAATTTGGGGGATCAGGTGCTTGATCAAACCGCAGCCCGAATTGATCAGCATATTCAACACGCCCTCGATACGGCCGAAGATGAGGCCGAAACGATTGCGGGACTATTTAAGAATAGTTGGCTTGATCCGGAGGATCACGAATCAGTCACCGAATACTTTCTCGAAGCTCTGAAAGCCCGCCCCTTTCTTTCCTATCTTTCATTTGGCTCTCCAACAGGAAAATACTATCACGGTTTCCGCGACCGCAGTGGTAAGCTCACAACCTTATGGTTGGTCCCGAAGGAATCGGGTAACAACCGCCTCCTCGAATTCTTAATCGCTGAAAATGACGAACGCGAAGTCATTCGTGATATCCCAAAATCAATTCGGATAGTTCCCTACGAGCGCCCCTATTACCTGACGACTCGCGACGCCGGGAAAGCCATATGGACAGAATCATATGTCTTTCAGGGATCTGGAGAATTGTTGGATGTCCCGGGTGTAAGTCGCGCTATTCCCATCTATTCCAAGGCTCAGGAATTTCAAGGAGTCCTCACCGCTGATTTCGACCTGCACGCCCTCAGCCGCTTCCTCAGAGAAGTAGATCTTGGTTCGGGAGGCCTCTGCTTTCTTGTTGAAATCACTTCTGAAGATTCTGCGCGGATCATCGCCCACCCCGATGCTGCAGACCCAGACAGAAACCGACGTATCGACCTGACAAAAGCGGCACCAGACGGGAACGGGAGAATTACATTAGCGGCCGACCAGATCGCTGATCCCAGAGTCGCCAGCATCCTGCCCGTTATTGAAAAAGGCTTAAATACTGGCGATCGATCTTCCCGGAAATTCAATCTTCTAGTCAAAAATCAAAACCATTTGGGCGAAATTCATCACCTGGGAAGAAAAGGAGGGCCCAACTGGATCATCTGCATGATGCTTCCAGAGTCAGAATTATTTGGGGACGTTCAGCGCATGGCAAGGCTCATGGCTTTGATAGGGCTCGGTGGGGTCCTCATTACCGCCGTTCTTTCGCTACTTCTCTCGAAGAGCATTTCGGCAACGCTGCGATCTCTCGCCATCGAAACTCTGGAGGTCGGCCAATTTCGACTGAAAAACAAGGAGCCAGTCCTGACCCGTATCGTTGAAATCGAGACACTCGCTAATGCTCTTGAAGAAATGAAGACAGGCCTACGGTCCTTTCAGAAATACGTACCCTCAGACCTTGTAAGACAACTTTTGGAAACCGGTAAAGAAGCGGAATTGGGAGGAGAACGTAAGGAATTAACGGTTTATTTCTCGGACATCGTAGGGTTCACCTCAATCTCCGAACAACTCTCGTCCAAGCAGTTGTCGGAGCTCCTCTCCGATTACCTCGAAGAGATGAGCGGCGAAGTCCTCCGATCGGGAGGAACTGTTGATAAATACATCGGGGATTCAATTATGGCATTCTGGGGAGCGCCACAACCGTGCCATGAGCACGCTAAACAGGCCTGCCTCACGGCACTGGCGAATCGGGCCCGACTGAAAGAACTGCGCGATGCTTGGGAAGGCATAGGATTGCCTCCCCTGCATGCCAGAATTGGTTTGCATACCGGCTTCGTCATGGTTGGAAACTTTGGCAGTCCCGACCGGCTTGACTACACCGCCATCGGCGATGCGGTCAATCTGGCAAGCCGCCTCGAAGGACTTAACCGCATTTATGGAACAGAGATCCTGATCAGTGAATCCACTCTTCAACCCGTTCGAGATCAATTTGTGACACGGGCGCTGGACAAGGTAGCAGTGAAAGGACGCGAACAGGGCATCATGATACACGAGTTGGTTGCCCAAAGGGAGCATATCAAGGGTTCGGAGACTGAATGGATAAAAAACTATGAAACAGGTCTAAAACACTACTTTGCCCGTCATTGGCCCGCAGCCATCGACTCATTTCAAGCTGCTCTAGAAGTAAATCAAATGGACAAGGCAAGCCAAGTAATGGTCGAGAGATGCTCCAAATTTTCGAGCCACCAGCCGCCTAAAGACTGGGACGGCGTCTACTTTGCTCCAAAATAGTTAAGCCTTTCAGCTTCTCGCTTTACCAAACAACAATTTTTTCTCCTCAACTGGCCTCGTTACACGCCCTATGTAACCTATCCTAATGATTTATTTACTCAGTGGGTGAACGGAAAAACCTTCGTTATCTCCTTTAGCGAACCCATTTGGAGTAAAACAACAGCAGGAACCTCTGTTTATAGAACCCCTTCACGGTTCAGCCTCTCGGATTTTTCAGTTGTTCTCATATGATCCACTTATCGTATCCCTTTTCGTGGCAACCGACCGCACACATTATCATCTGACCTCTTCGCAACTCTGGTTACGGATCTGGACCCGCCTGCGCCCCTATCGCAGTCGGCTCGTCCTATCTACCTTTCTCCTTATTCTGGCCGTACCGTTTATCAACTTCCATCCGCTCGTCTGGGGCTTTGTGGCCGACCACCTCGTTGAAAAAACGCTCACGCCGACCCTTCTGGCGAAATGGCTTGTCATCATGACCGCGACGTACCTGGTCGGTCTCGCTCTGGGCGCTTTCCAGAGTTACATCCTCGAGAAAGCGGGACAAGCGTTTGTCAGGGACATTCGAGTGGAACTGTTTGCCAAGTTCCAGCATCAGACCCTTTCTTATCACCACGATCACAGCAGCGGAGAACTCGTCACCAGAATGACGAGTGACGTTGATGCGATGGAGCAGTCTGTCCTTCAGGGAATCACCTCACTGGTTGAAGAGATCGTGACCTTTGTCGTCGTGGCCGCCATGGTGCTCTGGCTAAGCCCACTCGTTGGAGCCGCGTCAATCTTTCCCCTCGCCTTTGCTTTTATCTTCATCCAGAAATACAACCGGCAGGTTAAATCGGTCTACGAAGGCGTCCGCATGCGTCTCGGAAATATCGGAAGTTTTTTGCAGGATCGTCTCGCCGGGATCCAAGTAACCCAAAGCTTTTCTAGGGAAGAATCTGAAAAGGAAAAGTTTGAAGAAAAAGCCGAAAGCTTCTTCGAGTCCAGTGTCACGGCGAGCCGCCTGAGAAACACCTACTTCCCCGTGGTTTCAACCTTCGGCTTCCTCAACAACCTCGTCATGCTCGGCGTTGGAGCCTGGCTCATTCTCAAGGGGAGTGATTGGTTTACTCTCGGTGCCTTAATCGCCTATCGTGGCTTCTGGTGGCGTCTCCAAAGTCCAATTCGAACCATTGCGCAAACGAGCGACATACTTCAACGCGCTAGGGCAGCCGCTTCCCGCGTCATGGAGTTGCTTGATGAGCCCGTCCGCATCGAGAGTCCTGCAGCCCCTGCTAAGTTACCAGCTATCAAAGGAGCCGTCGATTTTGATCGGGTGACATTTTCATATACCCCTGAAAAAACAATACTTAAAAAGGTCAGTTTCTCGGTTGCTTCAGGTGAATTTGTTGCCATTGCCGGCGGGAGTGGATCTGGCAAAAGCACCATCCTTAATCTGGTCCCCCGATTTTACGATGCCATCAATGGCCGCATTCTTGTAGACGGAACCGACGTCAAATCACTGGCCCTACTCTCTCTTAGGAGCAGTATCGGCTATGTCGGCCAGGAAAACTACCTATTCTCCGGCACGGTCGATCAGAATCTTCGTTACGGAAATCCTGATGCGTCTACTGAGGAGATTTTCGAAGCTGCCGTGGCAGCGAACGCCCACGATTTTATTGAACATCTCGCGAAAGGATACCAGACCGAAGTGGGGCAAAACGGAGTCAAACTTTCCGGGGGTCAGCGTCAACGACTCAGCCTCGCCCGGGCGTTTTTGGCACAGCCGCAGATTCTACTTCTTGACGAACCGACGGCTTCTGTGGAACCGGAGAGCGAAAGCCTGATACACGAGGCGATTCTAAAACGCACTCGCGAAGGAGAAGGAACGACCATTCTGGTCACCCATCGGGTCGACCTGCTTCAGCAAGCCCCGCGGATTCTATTCCTCGAAAACGGCGAGCTGGTGGGAGACGGTAATCACGCCGAGTTGACCGGAATTTGCACGGAGTACAACGATGCTTATCATCGCTGGGAAGTGGAGGAATCAGACCTACCCTCTCGCCGGATTAGCAGCGCCTAATAAGGGTGATTTAGTCTACGTGACAATCAGGCCCCCTCTGGCGGGCTTTCCAAAGAGATCGGTGCTTTGTCGCACGACCGGAGACACGCTTCCGCCATCGCCGGAAGCTACCGGGCTTGAGTTCCTGCCGCATCAACTTTATCACCTCGGCTTCCTTGAGGCCGGTGCGATTCCTGATTTCTTCGAAGGAAACGCGGTCGGCCCAAGCCAATCCCACGATCTTGTCTTTTTCGTCAACCGTCACGGTTGAGAATACGAGGCAGGTTAGAAAAAAGATCGAATCCTACCATGAACGCCCTAGACCCCTGAAAACAACTCAGCAGCAGGCCGAGAATATGGAATCGCAAGCCCACTCTCGTCCCATCCGTCGACAACCTCGACCATGACACCTCGGCTAACGTTTTCGTAGATGATGTTGGCCACGCTTTGCGGCAATCGAATGCAACCGGCGGAAGCCGGATACCCCGGAAGGTCGCCTGTGTGCATGCCCACTGTGGTGTGCCCCAACCGCATCCAATTTGGCATGTAGACGTGGTAAATGGTCGAGACCTTCCCTGATTTCACCTTCTCTGTGATTTGAAAGCTGCCGCGAGGCGTGTATTTGCCCCGACGGGCAGTCGAGACCGCGGTATCAATGGCAATGAGGTCATTAACGACGAGGAAGGCCCGCTGACGACCAATATCCACGATTAGCTTTCGGTCAGACTCCCTCTCGACCTCTAGCAGGGCATGATTGATGAAGGCGTCGCCATGAGCATCTCGATAACTGGACCGGTAAACCGGTCGAGGCGGGGGTTTCTCGGCCTGCTTCTTACGGGCCTCTATCCGCGCCTGGTGCTGGGCGCGAATCCTCTCGAACAGCCCTGCCTCAGCTGTTGGAACGAACTGGCTGAAGAGCAATCCTACGACGATAAGGAAGACCGAAGGCCCTAGATTCCGTGCAAAAGCAGGCGCAGCCAAGACAGGAATCAACGGGTCTTTATTTCTCATGGTCGACATATTCTAATTCAATTTACCACAATAACAGCAAGTTGGATGCCGTTTTCTTGCAAAAGGGTCGCCGACAACACAATTTTAGAAATAAAAAGCTGAGACAGAGGTCAGCTGGGCCGAATCAGAAAAAACGCGTTTATTTTGACCATTTTTCGTTCTGACTAACAAAACGAAGACGCGCTTCGCGCTAGCGACCGCCTATTTTGGAGGGCCAAATGCAATTAGTCCTGCCACGACAGACCGAATATGGCGAAACTTAAACTTGCCACTCAAGTTGAAATCCAGCATACGTTCCTACGATGCAAGCTCTCTCCACCACGCTGCTAGCCCTTCTCATCGCAATGGGCGTCTCTGCTGCGACCACACTTCCTGCCCAAGACATCCCGCTACTGAGTCGGATTTTCGGAAACGCTTCTTACTCCAACTCGTCTTCAGCCAGCAAAAGTAAGCGAGTTGAGATCAATTTGACCACTCAACGTCTCAAAGCCTATCAAGGCAGACGCTTAGTCATGCAAACCAAGATCAGTTCCGGCAAAAACCGTGCTACCCCAACCGGTAGCTTTCACGCTGGCCCCTACAAAAACGAGGAGCATTACTCTAGTCTCTACGACAACGCACCTATGCCTTGGAGCATTCAAGTCACCGGGCATATTTTTATCCACGGCTACAACGTCGTTCCTGAATTTCCGGCGTCTCACGGATGTATTAGAGTCCCCATCTCAGGAAGAAATCCAGCCAAACGCCTTTTTGAATGGCTAGACGTAGGGACTCCAGTCCAGATCGCTTACTAGCTGACTGAATAGCTAGCGGCGACTCCGAGGAGCACCCTCAAGCAGCCGATCGTACGTCTGACGTCGCTCGCTCATCCCGACCCCCTGGTTTCTCAAACCAATCATAACACGATTAATCGCCTCACGACGTTCTGAGGAAATTGCTGAGAGCTTGCGGATCAGTTCGGGTGTGACCTTACTGTAACCATCGAAGGAAGCTTCTTTTTTAAAGTTTTGAGCCATTTCTTTCGCCTCGCTAAGATCTTTCTCTGACAAGCGCTTTCCGCTGCTTGCCATCCCACTGCCTGGCCTTGCCACCAGCGGCGTGTTTTCATAACGAATCGAGACAACTTCCCCACCCTCAACCTGAATTTTCGCCGTCAATGATTCGAGATCAGCCTCGTCTCCAGCCAGATCGACTAACTGCCATCCCTCCGAATTAGCGATTTCGGCTACGAGATGCGTCTCCATCGTTGCCGTATCAAACAAGGTGGCAAAAACCTCTCCCTCAATGCGCGCCATCCCTGTCAGGACAATAGAATCTGACAACTGAATCGTACGGCGAAAGGGTGAACTATCTCGAATCGCCTCGAACGCCAAATCAGAGAGTGGTTCGGGAAGATACTCTACAAAAGAAGGGTGCTCTCCATGCTCGGCCAATCCAGTTTCTTGAGCCGAACCCGATCCTACCAAAACGAAAACTAACAGGCTCAGCAACCATGGTTGACAGCCCACGACCCACCGCACGCACTGAACAAAGGGGATAAATGAAGTCATCGCTTGGAGCTTACGCCTGCCCTTGAAAAAACATCGGGAACTTTCTTGATATTCTCGTCACAACAACTGGCTTCAATTCACAAAACTATCTCGACACCCTGTTGTCTAAAACCTCGTGATATAACAGCGCATCACTCTCTACCTTCCGCTATGGGCGCCCAAAGACAGGGGGCTTCCATTCTTTTGACAGTTTCCCCTGAGGGCGAACGCCATAGGCATCCGCTGCTATAGGATGGTCCTCGGCTTTTTCGAGAGGAAGGTCGTCAGGGAGATGCTTGATTTGAAGATCCTTGAATTGAATTTTCATGGCCGGACCTACATGTACTTGCATCGCGAGAACTCCTTCCAATGAGCGGCCTTTCTCATCAAAATCATACAGGTCGGCTGTCTGATGACCATCGATCCAGTGCTGATGGTGATTTCCTTTCACCAAAACCCGATATTCATACCACTCGCCCGGTGCGAACTCCTTAACCGGCATTTTACCGACGACCCATGGCTGTCCTTTTTTATCAATAATCACCTTCTCACCGGTATGCGATAGAATTCGCCTGCCCTTTTCCTCATAAAGCATACCGTTGTAATTCGGGTTGTTCGCCACGATGTCGCATTGGTATCCGGTTACAATATCCAACCCAATCTCCGGAGCCGGCTGCCCTCGATATTGAATACCGCTGTTGCCCCCGTCACTGACTTTAACCATCATGCGCAGGTCAAAGTTTCTAACCGTCGATCCCTTCCAAGTAATGAAACGATTCATCTTGAGCGACCCGTCCGTGACACCTGTGAGAACCCCATCCTTCATCGACCAGAAAGCCGGATCACCGGCCCATTTGTTCAGCCGGCTACCCGTGAGTAGGCGCTGGAACCCGTCCTCGCTCGGCTTCTCTGTAACAACAGCTGAAGCCTCAGGATAAAGAGGCGACGAGTAAGAGAACTTCCCCGGTGGAGCTAATGGGCCACCCAATTCTTCCGCTCGCTCTCGTGTCCGATCGCGCATCTCCTTGAGCATCGGCGCATATTCCGGATCATCAGCGAGATTGACGAGTTCATCAGGATCATTCTTCAAATCGTGTAGAAACTCATGATCATAGTCGAAGTAGTTCACATATTTAAAATCACCATTGCGAATGCAGTCATAGGAAGGAATTCTGCTTCGAACAGCGACATGCTCATGGAAACTTTCAGTTCGCCAGGCCTCTGGCGTGCCCCCCTCTACCAGAGGCCTAAGGCTGTGCCCTTGATAAGTCGCAGGAATTTGAATACCTGCCCAATCAAGGAAAGTAGACGGTAAATCCAGGTTGAGAGCGATAGCATCGCTGACTTTCCCATGCTCTTTTTCGGGAACGCGAGGGTCGTAAACAACGAGGGGAACTCTAAGGGACTCCTCGTAGTGAGACCATTTCCCGGCAAACCCTCGATTTCCCATATGAAATCCATTGTCTGCCGAGTAGAGAATGATGGTGTTGTCAGCCAACCCCGCTTCCTCAAGTGCCTCCTGGAAACGCCCGATTGCTCTATCAATCCCACTGACCATGCGATAATAGGCACGAATATTAGTTTGGTATTTCTCCTCGGTGTTCCATCTCCAGAAATAACGTTCGCGGTTGATTGTGGTCTGAAGGAATTTTGGCTGTGATTCAAAAATCTCGGGTGTATCGAGACGTGGCGGGGCGATCACAATGTCCTCATACATTCCGTCAACTGCACGAGGCCAGGGAAAATGACCAATCCCCGGCCGCCGGTCGCTATCCTCCGCATGGCAAGCATTGAACCATAAGTTCAGGGCAAAGGGTTTTCCCTTCGGTTGGCGCTGAATGAAGTCAATCCCCCGATCGACGATCAACTCAGTCTCATGGCGCAGGGAACCATCCGGTAACTTTTTATAGAAGGGATTTCGAGCGATCGCTTCAAACTCATCAAAGTGATCTTCTTTCACAAAACCTTTGGGCATCTTGGCATGCCACTTTCCAAAGTAACCAGTCCGATAGCCGTTGGCCCGAAGGATATCTGGGTAAAGATTTTCTACCGCTTCTGGGGTGGCTTGCTCGGGATTATCAGGAGTGCTGAAGCTGCGACCTGTCAAACCAGTCAGGATGGTAGTTCGACTGATCCAGCAAATCGGATGACTGACAAATGAGTTCTCAAAACGGGTCCCACGTTGGGCCAACGCGTCGATATTCGGAGTTTGCACCACCTCGTTACCGTAGCAACCAAGCGTGCTGGTGGTCTGGTCGTCAGCAAAAAAGAAAACGATATTTGGAGGCGTCTCACTCCGAAGACTGAGCGGCTGCAAAGCAAATCCTATAAGCAGATAAAAGATAGATTTCAAGGCGACGGAAGGTTGGGTTGGTGATAAAGCAGGTGAAATTAGTTTGAGGTGATCGATAGCACAGATATACCTCTTCGTGCAACGGCGCGTCCAAGTTAACATTTTAATGCGCTTGAAGTTGCGCATATCTGACTAAGGCGGAAGTGCACAAGTAGGTAGGAACCGCCGTGACAAATCCAAGTGCTCCATTTCAGCATTGTCGTCACTGCTAAAAAGAGGCCAATGCGAGTCTGGGGACAGACGGGCCCCTCCCCGATAGACGGGAAGGCCTCCACTTCCATTTCACCACTGCTCCGAACTTCGGCGTGCGAGACATCAAGAATGAGCTATTACCTCAGCAATTCTCTCCTCACGCTTACGGAGACCTTTTTGAATTCCGCTTCGGCGGATACACTTAGGATGACGCTCGATTCCGGCCAGTCGTCACCCGCAGTCAACATTCGTCAGCGAGAACTGCCGGCTTCCTTCTCCGACCTTTCCCTCTCCGGTCGGGGCTTTCTGCGCAATTCCCTCTCGACCGCCTCTCGTTTCTTTTCCGCTTCTTCTCGCGATATCTTTCCACTTTCCTCGGCAGCATCAATCAGCCCCATGGCCTCTTCCTTCTTTAAATTCAGCTGACTTTCACGCAGCCCCGATCCCAACTCCTTCATCCGATTACGAGCTTCCTCCGGCAAAATTTCCCCTTCTTTGAGAGCCTCTTCGATAAGCCGTCTCTCTTGCATCATTTCCTTTGCAATGTTGTGATGCATTCGGTGACGTTCAAGAGATTCGAGCTTGAGCTGCCCGTCCTCCTCGGATATTTCCCCACTTTCTACCGCTTCCATAATCTCCCATTGCTCATGACGCTCTTGATGATTGATTTCCGAGTGGTCCTCGTGATCGGGCCTCTCGTCATATCGATCCTCGGGATATTCCTCAAAATGGTGCTCTGACTCAGCAAACAGGTCACGCAAGTATCCCATAGCATCAGCCGCATCGCCAGGAGCCACTTGATGATCACGAACCGCTCCAAGGAGCAACGCTTCGATTGCACGGTAGCGTTCCTCGGGAGTTTCTTCGCAAATCGCGCTTCCCGTGAGAACAACCAGTCCTGCGCTCAGAACTAAGGCGCTAATCTTTTGATCTTTTCTTACTTTCATATTGCTACCCTCTAAGACGACAGGAATTACTCGCGCTTATCCAGCAAATACTTGGACTTTCTCGCCAACTACCTCACTTAAAGATTTAGCACTACATGCCAGCTATTATTCTGTCATTTTGAGCATTCCTAACGCTTGATCTTCCGTTCTCAGAGAATTAGTCTAATGGGTCTGCAATGGCCGGTGAATGTCTCATAATCGGATCCACAGGCTTTCTTGGCTCACACCTGGCTGGCATTCTGGCTGAGAGTGGAATTTCCTTCGATTGCCTGAACCGTCATCCCCTTGCGAATCCTGACCATACACCACAACAATCCTTCGTATGGGAAGAATTTGACTCAATTGGCGACGACTACGCTTCCGTTTTTCTAACCGCAGCGATGGTTCCCCATGACAAGACTCAGTTTTCTTTTGAGCTCAACGCTGCCAATGTAATCGTGCCTTATCGGGTGGCTGAGCACTTTGCAAAATCAACGCTAATTTTTGCGTCAAGCGCATCCGTCTACGGAACACCCTCTGGACATCCAATAAAAGAAACGACCTCTCATCACCATCTCTCGGCCTACGGATATTCAAAATTGGCCGGCGAGGTTGCTATTCAGCACCATCACGACTGGCGAATATTAAGATTTTCATCACTCTATGGCGAAGGCATGAACGATTCCACATTCATTCCTAGAATCCTCTCTGATACCATCCAGCGAGGGCGTATCACGCTGGCAGGAACTGGAGAACGACAGCAAAACTACCTTCACGTAAAAGACGCCTCTTTGATGCTACTTTGTGCGGCGAAAAGCAAAACTTCCGGTATCTTCAATGCCGTCAGTCCTCGATCGCATTCGAACCTTGAAGTAGCCAATCTCATCTGTGAAAGTTTCCCCGAAACCAAGATCGCTTTTTCCGGCACAGACAGCTCACCCTCGTTCGTTTATGATCACTCCAAGTGGTCTCAACAGATGTCCTACCAGCCTTCCGTTTCTATCGAAAACGGCTTGAATTCCCTTATCCAGCATGCTTCCCAACCAAACTAAAAAGGTTCTTGTCACGGGCATCGGAGGAAATGTGGGACAGGGTATCCTCAGGAATATCCGGAAGTTTTACGGAGATGAAATCTGCATCCTTGGAACCGACCTGAGTTCCACAACTGCCGGACAATTCTTTTGCGACGAAACCGCCCAACTTCCTATCTACTCTGCTCCTCACTATATCGATAATCTAAAAAGCCTGTGTAAAAGAGAAGGAGTCGATCTTATCATCCCAGCGACCGATGGTGAAGTTGTGTCTATTGGGAAGCACGCTGACGATCTTCCCGACTTTGTTGGGTCCCCAACTTCCACAACCTCGATGTGCCTCGATAAATTCGAAAGCTTCAACCGGTTTCACAATGCCCAACTTCCCTTTGCTGATTCCTGCCTTCCATCGGCATACGATGATCGATGGGATCAGTTTGTGGTG
>TARA_B100001093_G_scaffold519934_1_pt1 | contig 23256 bp, 7 predicted proteins | sample TARA_B100001093 | Tara Oceans TARA_B100001093 (sample SAMEA2623116) | marine metagenome | biome: marine biome (ENVO:00000447); feature: surface water layer (ENVO:00002042); material: "saline water (ENVO:00002010), including plankton (ENVO:xxxxxxxx)" | depth 5 m | reverse complement strand
AACGTAATTTCAGCATCTTCGCTGTGATATACGCCATTTGGGTCAAGCCATTCGACGATTCGACTGAATTCACTGCCGCCGATATCAACACTTCCATCTTCACTGGTAATGTCGTCACGGTCATATCCACCGTAACCGATTCCGGTTTGATGTACGGTCATGTTTCCAGCATTGCTGTTAATCACTCGTTGAGAGAGAAGTCGAATCCATCCATCGGTGAACCCACCCGTACCGGTCGTGTTGGTGTAGGTAATTTCTGCAAGGTCGTGCACTATGATGTCTTCATCACTTCGACTTCCTTGAATCAAGGATTGTTCAACGGTGATGGAAGTTCCATTTTCAACGTTGACTGGAGCACTCCCAATCAGTGAACTTGTAGTGAACTCACACGAGCCTCCACACACAATATCAGCGCCATAAATAACGGCACCGGATGCCTCGAAACTTCCTTGGATATTCATGTCGAATGAGGCACTGTTCCACACCAAGGTTCCGTTGGAGTGGTTGATATTTTCTGCTTGAATAATGGCTGGTCCTGAACTTCCCGAATGCAATGCCTGAACCGATGTGACTTGAATTTGGAACACGTAATAGGTGTGTAATTCCACGACGATATCACTGCCGTTGAGCGATGCGTCAATGGATACGTGGTCGCTTCCTACAGCGTCAATAGTCGAATCTCCAACAGTTACGTTGAGCATTGCAGTGTCAGGAATTGTTTGGTCAAAGTTGATTCGGACTTGGCCTGTATCAGCGAGGTCTCCGAAATTCAAGTGTAATTCAGTCATGCCAAAACCAGTTGCAATTCCAGCGTCCAAATCTGCACCAGTGAGTTCACCGGTTAAGACCAGGGTTCCACCTTCGTCAACAGTGATGGTGCTGTCTTTGGAAATTGAAAGTTCATCTTCAATGGTGAGCGTCGCTCCACTGGCGACAATGAGATTTCCGTCCATCGATGCTGGATTGCTCCAAGTTTCATCTGCTGAAACGGTCACTGACATTCCGTCGCTGGGTGGTTGAGCGTGAACGACTGCCAGTCCGCTAAGCGACGAGAGGAGGAGCAGCAGGGTGATGGATAGGGTAGTTCGCATGAATTCACGTTATCGAAAACCGGTTAAAGTTTTACGCCAGTTTAGTACGGTACGTCTTTCCATCCAATCTTGTAGCCGAAGAGATTGAATGACCTGTGTAATACAGGTGTGAAAAGCACCAAGGCAAGCATTGGTAAACGAAGCTCACTGTCAGCCAGAACCGAAGTTCCGAGGAAGAGTTGACCTGCAAGGAAGACCATGATTGCGAACGGTAGAGTGTCAAGCAGGGGTGCTTTTGAAGAGATATTTCCTTCCCGCTTGAGACCTCGACGACGCTTAACAAACGAACCAGTACTGTCGCCGACCAAACAGAAAAAGCCGAGGAATGTTCCGAGTATAAACGCAGTGCCTAAATCTCCTCCAATCGAAAACCATGCACCTGATGCACCTTGAAGCGGGTGGGTGAAAATTCCTCCCTCACCAATAGGCGTACCAACCCCAGGCACATCACCCATTGAAACCACAATTAGCATGCACAACAGTCCAGAGGTAAGTGAACCGCCAATGAGTCCATTCCACGTTTTACCATCACCCAGCATACGATTTCCGTCAGAAAGGGTACGTCCTCCATCAATTGGCCACGGCCCGTACCCCGTCTTAGGGAGCCATTTGCCCCACATCATTGCAAAAGTATTGGCTAAGAAACCTGGCAGATAGAGCCAGAGCGTAAGGAGGCAGAGGGGTAGGAATTCCATAGTATCACCAACGTGCGTGCTTGTCTCCCTTATCGGACGGCCTTTGAATCATCCCCTACCGAACCGCAGATGTGAACGATTTGGCAGCCGTGTGTCGCGATGGGATTATGTGGTGCGTGTGCTGCAAGAGTTCCATGGCAGACTCCACAGTTTTAGTCGTTGGCGGTGGCGGTAGGGAGCACGCACTCTGCATGAGCATGCACGAGTCACCCCGTGTGAAGACCATTCACTGCACTCCTGGCAATGCTGGGACTGCTTCGTTCGTCACCAATCATTCGGTTTCTGCTTCTGACGTAGAAGGACTGATTAGCCTTGCACAATCGATCGACGCTGATTTGGTTGTCGTTGGGCCTGAAGCACCGCTGTGTCAAGGACTTGCTGATCGGCTCGCAGATGCAAAGATTCCATGTTTCGGTCCGGTTCAAGCGCTTGCACATTTAGAGGGTTCGAAACTGTACGCCAAGAGCATCATGCGTGCCGCGAATGTTCCGACAGCTGACTATCACGTACTCAATTCGAATTCCGATATTGAGGCAGCACTGGATGATTTTTCTGGAAAACCGTGGGTCGTGAAGCGCGATGTACTTGCAGGGGGAAAGGGCGTAGTAGTGACCGAGCAACGTTCTGAGGCAAGAGCCTTCATTCTCGAATCAATAGAATCTGATGGGCAGGTGTTACTCGAAGAATTCCTCGTTGGTGAAGAAGCAAGCATGTTGGTGGTCATGGATGGTTCCGGATTTGTTTGTCTCCCTGCAAGTCAAGATCACAAGCGTGCCTTCGACGGTGATTTAGGTCCAAATACGGGTGGTATGGGTGCCTATTGTCCCGCACCAGTCGTGACTGAACTGGTTCGCCAAACGACCATCGACACGATTGTCCAGCCGATGCACGACTATCTGTCGGACCTTTCGACTCCCTACAGAGGAGTTCTGTATGTCGGATTAATGATTCCAGATTCTGGAATGCCCAGCGTTGTAGAATTCAACGTACGATTTGGAGATCCAGAGTGTCAAATCACGCTTCCATTGGTGAAGAGCGATGTATTTGATCTTCTCTTAGCGACATCCCAAGATCGCCTTTCATCACTCGATATAGAATTCAATACATCGCATGCAGTCACCGTGGTTTTGGCTGCTGAAGGCTACCCGCAATCGCCTAAAAAAGGGCGTAGAATTCACGGAGTTCCTGCTCATCATCCAGCCTCTAATACCGGCGCGTGGGTGAATCATGCTGGTACTGGTTTTGATGAAGAAGGCAATCTAATTTCCACCGGAGGGCGGGTACTCTCGTGCACTGCTCAAGCAGCGTCGCTTGAGGTAGCAGTAGGGCAAGCCTACGCTCTAATTACTTCTCTTTCTCTGGAAGGCGCACACTATCGAAAAGACATAGGATTTCGCGCTTTAACGGCTCGAGATTAAACCGTATTTTTCTCCACTCAATGGCGTTTAAAAATGGGGTACTGCGCTAAATTGAGCGTTACCCTCGATGCGTCATCATTAAAAGAGGGTCTTCAGTGGCGAAGACGCTTCAGCCTTGCTGCTGTCGCGTAAACACCTTTGAGGGAAAAAAAATGGATAAAAAAACTGGCACACAAAGCACTGCGCCGGCACCTGCTCTTGGATGGCTTATTGCCCCACTTGCAGTCTTGCTAGCACTCGCAGCCATCCAACTCGTCGGCATCGAAGACGGGTTGAACACTGAGAACTTGGCACCGATGTTCATCGTCGGGATTGCCGGCCTGTTGGGGCTCGCTCCAATGGTGCTCACTCGTTCCTCTCCCAATTCCTTGTCACCGACCACTCTCTCCCTCTCTACATTGGTCTTTGCCTTGATTGGTTCACAAATTATCACTGGGCTTGACTACAGTGCATTCACTGCATTGCAGTTCGCTGTAGTGATGTTCGGAGTTCACTTCATGTCATCACGTGGGCGCTATGAGTTTGCAACCATTTTGGTCTTCGCCACAATGGGTATCAACGTCGGTATCGTTGCTGCAACTGAGGCTCTTGGTACTCTTCCAAACATCATCAATGTCGCTGCAGACGGCGAACAGGTGAGCTATGCATCAACCATCAACTTGCGCAACCAAGCCGTTGGTTATGTGTTCTTTTCATACGTCGTCATCTTCCTCTTAATCGGAACATTGTTGGCAACATTTGCTCGTGGACGAATCACTCCTGCAAGCGAGTCTGGATGGTTTAGTTTCCTAAACGATCAAAAAGGTTCCTTGATGAACAAGCACAACCTACCTCTTCAAGCAGCTCTATTTGTTTGGATTTTTGCTCAATCCGCAAGCCTTTGGCACTTTGGCCAAGTCTCTGAAGCGGACCAACTTGGAGTTTCAGTGATTGAAGGATACCACGGTTACTTCGGTTTTTGGCCTGCATTGTTCACTGGCATGGTCTCGCTTATCGTTGCAGGAATGTTTGCTGAGCGTTGGCATACTCGTGCCATGACGCTTGGCTCAATGTGGATGCTTTACCTCGTTTCGACGTGGTACGATGCTGGATTGTTCACTTCTTCGATGCTCGAAGGAAACTGGGGCAGCCTGATTTGGGTTGGCGTCACGTTCTTCCTCGGTGTTGGAATCTATTCAATCTCAACACACGATCGCTGGGGCGGATGGTCGAACCGAGATGACCACGAGTACTCCGGTGCACGTCTGTTTTGGAATCAACACTGGGCAGGTATCATGATTGGTCTTGCTTTCATGTTCGGTCTTATCATCCGCATGCAGTGGTACATCGTGCCCTCCATGAACTCGACTGGAACAGGCGAGTGGGACATGACAGGAGGTTCTGACCCCTGGTACATGAAGCGAGTCGTCGACTATATCCTAGCGAACAATGCTCACATGATTTACGATGCTGATCGCTACTATCCAATCGGCGGTATCAACCCTCGACCTCCGTTGTTCACCTGGTCGATTGCAATCCTTGCAACGCTTCTTGGACCGTTCTTTGACAACGGCGATGCAGTTTGGTGGGCTATCCTATCCCTGCCTGCAATTTACGGAGCTTTGACCATTTATCCAGTCGCTCTCATCGCCAAGGAACACATCAACGAAAAAGCCGCAGTTGTTGCTGCTTGGCTCATTGCATTCATGCCTGCTCACGTGAGTCACACCACGTGGGGATTAGCTGACCACGATGCATTCATCATGCTGTTCATCTCTCTCGGATTCCTGTTTTGGTTGCGCGCAGTCAAATACGCTGGCTCAGAACGCTTGCTCAAGCAATCCTCGCCGTCACTGCGTTCGTTCCTCGCATCTTTCTCCGCTGTAGTACAGCAACGTCAGGCTGCAATGGCAGCGGCAGTGCTCGCAGGTGTATCGTTCGGTGTAGTTTCTCTGGGATGGAAAGGATTCGTTGTAGGTCCATCGATTCTGTTCTTAGCATACGCTGCCCAAGTGGCTCTGAACATGTTCCGTCGCCGTGATTCGACCACGTTGAATGTCTTGTTCCTCACCATGTTAAGCGTGAACCTCATGATGGCTCTACCGTGGTTTGCCCATCCGCAAATCGACTTGGTTCTTGACGGAACTGGACTTCAACCATTCTTGTTTATCTTCTTCTTCACGATTGCTATCAGCTTCGTGACAACTGGATTCCGAGATAAGCCATGGTTGCTAATTCTTGGTGTTCTTGCTGGAGCAGGTTTGCTTTTCTTTACGGTTCTTTGGCTGCTCAAGCAAGCAAACCTCTCCAATGCGTGGGATGTTCTGTTCACTGGTAGCGGTTACTTCACCAAAACCAAGATTTTTGGAACTGTTGCGGAAGCAAATGCCCCTCCTCGTGGGCGAATGTTTGCGGAGTTTGGTCCGATCACGTTCCTCCTTTCGCTGATCATGGGTGTCCTTTGTCTTTGGTCAGCACTGCGTGAAAGAAAGCAGATCAAACTTGTTTTCGGTGTGTGGATTATCACTGCCTCATTCATGGCGTGGACCGCCGCTCGTTTCAGTTTCAACGCAACTCCAGCAATCGCCGTACTTGGCGCTTGGGGTATCGTATCGCTGTGGAAGTGGGCGAACTGGGATGGTTTGGTACGCACGTGGAAGAAACTGGGTGTACGTGCACCAGAAGACCGTATTCGCGGAGCGCGAATTGCCGTTTGGCGCACACCATCGTTCTCTGCAATTCTTTTGATTATGGTCATGCTCTTTGGTCAGCAAGCCACATATGGACTGGATGCTGCAATGCCACGAAGCAACGACGAATCAAACCTTGATGAGACCATCTACAACATCATCCCTGACATCATGCGTTGGGAAATTGGTGGATTTTCACTTCTCGATGATGCTGCCTATGCCGGTAACAGTTACCTCGGATACTTCGGCTCAACCTTCGAATCACAAGGTTGGAACTATGCGCATCAATGGCTGTCAGAACAAGACGTACTCCATGACGGCATTACTGACCAAGCATCCTGTATCGATGTTGATGGTATCTGGGATGCGGCTACAGCTGCCTGTCTCATGCAGTACTCTGACAAACCCGCTTTCGTATCGTGGTGGGACTATGGATTCGCTGCTCTTGAAAGTGGTGAACACCCGTCAGTCTCAGACAACTTCCAATCTGGAATTCCTGCAACTGGTAACATGCTACTCGCACGCACTCAGGAAGATTTGACTTCGATGTTTATCTGGCAACTTGCTCAAGGTGACATCTCGTACATGGCTGAGAAAACCGGCACAGAACAATTCACGAACGGTTTCTCAGGCGTCGTCGACAATTTCTTGGTCGAATCATCGCAGATGGAATTGTTCAACGACATCACCATGAACACCAACAACGAGCAAATGATCGACTTGATTGAAGCGAGCAGTTATGCAGTTATCGAAACCAATTCTGATGTCGTAATGGCGGTAGGGCACCACCAAGTCGACGGAATATATGACGATTCGACACCGTACTGGAGAATCTACAAGGGTGGCGAGCCTATTGTGTGCACCGACTCCCTTTCTGCTAGCTGTGTTGACGGCGAATGGTCTGAGAAGTCCGAAGCAGACCGAACCTTCACCAACAACATTCGATCTGGCCAAGACACCACACTCGATACGACTCACTACATTATCGGTGACTACTGGTACACTGCTGACCTCGTTGATGAATATGACTCCGTGGCAACCAACATTCATCGAAAGAATGCTCGCCTTGCTCTAACGGTACAACTCTTTGATAACGCTTTGACAAGCGATGAAATCTTCGACATGTACCATGAATTGATGCAGCTCGAAATCTACAGCGTTCAAAACTATGACGGGGCTCCAGGCGATATGATTGACCGAAATCACGAAATCCGATACTTTGCTGTCGACAACCGCTTGTACCCTAAGGCAGGTCGTAACACTGCGGACTACAACTACAACAGCGGCCAACCAACCGGTATCTTCGGAGCACCTACAATTCTCAGCGGTCAAGACATGGCAACGTACATGACTGAGGTTTACGAAACAACTCGCGGTGAATTCCAAGATGAAATGACTCGAGAGGAAGTCGATGCGGCCATTACGCAAGATTATCTCAATCAGCAATCAGGCGCCGACGTTGAGCCACTTCAGGTTCAAGATATCCGCGTCGACCACAACCCTGAGTTCTTTGACACCATGCTTGCCCGAAACTATGTTGGATACGGCGCATCGACCCTCGGAATCGATTCAGGTTCATCCAATCCACAACCCTCATCCACTCTTCGATGGATTGCTGGACAGGCTCAGTATGCTGGTGATTACGGTAGTCCAGGAAGCGTCTTGGCTCGTGCTCCGGCACTCCCGGGTGCAATGACCAATCACTTTGTAATCGCTAACTGGTACAGTGCTGAAGCAAATTCCTCCGTGACGATGCAGGAACAACAAGCCAACCTTTGGAACGCAAACACGGACGTAAAGATTCTGAAGTACTACTCGGGAGCTGAAATCAGCGGTCAAGTTACCATGAGCGATAACGGCGAGGGACTACCAAATGTTCGACTGCTCATCGAGCGTGACGCGTTCTCTGGCGAAGACAGCGAAGATTTGGATCCTGATACCTATTGGATTCCAATCGGAATGGTCGATTCAGATGAGAACGGACACTGGTCGTTTGATGCACCTGCTGGTAGCATCCGCGTGAGCGCCTTTGCGGGTGTTTACGACCCAACAGTCGCTCAAGACAGTCTGCGCTCAAACGGCCAAACTCAAGGCTACATTGAACAAATTCTTGGAGACATTTTGAGTCCTACCAATGAAGACCGCCAAATCAATGACATCACCGCTATTCTCGGTGAAGTTGCTAACATGAGCTGGCTTGGTGAAACTCAGTACAATGTTTCTGGTGCACAGGCTGACCGCCTTGAACCAGTGACTTCTACCTTCGATATCGCCGTGCAAAGCAGCGGCGTATCTGGACTTGTCACTTGGTCAGGCGATGAATCGTTTGACGGTGATGCTCTTATCTCTACAGATTTCATTCTACGCAACATTTGGTCGATGACTGAGAACTATACTTTGACAACAACCAACGGTTCGTTCACCTCTACCGATAGCAGAATCTTACAGGGTTCTGGTGAAGTAACGTTCACCGAGAACGGAACATTCGACAGCGACGGAGTGGCATTTGTCCGGGACTTCACCGGAACATTCACTCGCTCCATCGGTGATCAGCGTGTTTACACCAGCAACGGTACTTGGAGCGGCAAGGGTACCTTGATCGCCTCATGGGTTGGACAAGATACGGTCGCATCCTGTCTCGATAACAGTACTGCACCGATGCCGGAGAATGAAACGCTTTGTCTGCAAGATGCTGATGAAATGATGTACTTGCTGGACGGTGTAATCGAAGCAAATGGACGGCTCACATCCGATGGAGTTTCGACGCTTGTAACTGAGCACGAAGGTGACTCTTTCGAAGCCTCGGGTTCATACGCAGGTACCGGGACATTCAACGGAACCGGACTGTTTGTCGGCGTTGGTTCTTTCTCTGGGCCAATGGTCCAACCTGGTTCGTTCTACATCACGGGTCTTACACCTGGTATATACCACATGATCGCTCAACTCGAGAACGGTAAGGAAGTACTTCTACCAGATCCGGTGAATGTTGGTGTCGAACCAACCTATGACCTCGCTATGACGATGCCTGGTTCTATCTTCCAAGATACACTCGACGACTTTTTCGAAATACCATTCGTAGGTCAGAAAATTGAATTGGTCGATATTGCACTCGGTACAGAACAATCAATGTTTGAAACCACTGACGAGGAAGGGAACTTTAGTTTCGGGCCTCTCGCATCAGGCGAATACTTCTATCGAGTCGACATCGACGGCGATGGATGGTATGAGTTGAACCAAACACTGATCGTCCGTGATACGTCTGAAAATTTCTCATTATTGATGAGCGTTCCTGAAATGCATGATGTGACCCTCCAACTGGCTTCACCGGTTGATCCACTCACGCAGGAACCGTATGCGAACATTTCCATGCGCACTGTGACGTTCACCAATGACGACCCAACGTTCCCTGCAATCGATGCGGTATCCAATGAAACTGGTGGTGTTGAAATCGAACTTCCAATGGGAGACTACACGATATCTGATCAAACTGCTGAAGATTACATCCTGTTTGATTCCTTCTCATTAGCACAGGAAGACCTCTCGATGACCAGCAGCTATGCAATTGCAACTTGGGTTAACGGTACGATTCGGGTCATGAACAGTGGTCTCGACGAAACGTATTCCCAATGGTCTGAAAAGTCTGAAGACCTGAAACTAATGGAAAGCGTTCCGGTTCCGAGTCTAACAATAGACTTCACATCCTCTGAACTTCATTTCCCAGCAACCACTGATTCGAACGGTAATTACAGCATTCAACTTCCGAGTGGAAACACCTTCCACATGTCGGCATTCAGTACAACCTCACAATGGGTCACTGGACAGGTCATCGTTCTCGAAGGACTGCCTGAATTTGATTCGGGATTGCAATACCTTGAACCCAGTGTGAGTACCAATGGATTTGTGTATCTCTATGACAACGAATCATTGTGGGAAGGTATAGTGCCAGGTTTCGACGCGCAAACAGTCGTTGCAACCAATTCAGATGGACTTGAACTTCGCACTACGATCACTGATTCTGGAATGTTCATGTTTAGTCTGCAAGAAGGTGCCTGGGACTTCACAGTTGAAGACGCTGTCTTGAATTCGACAACGGTTGAGGACTACAACATCTTAGTAGAAACCGATGGAATGCCTACGCCTGTCGAACTGTTCGTGAACCCAGCGTTCACGGACGTTACGCTCAATGTGTTCATGGATTCGGGTGACGACGGAGCCTTCGAAAACGGAACCAAGGTATCACCTGCTTTCAGTTTAGTTCCTCTCAATACACACGGCAGCCAAGTGAATGTAACTGCTGATGACTACACGTCTGACGGAATTCTTACGCTAACTCTTGAGCCAGGAATTTACAACATAGTGTTCAACGCAACAACTGCTACTGATGAAAATGCTACAGATTCACCTCTCATCACGACCTCTGCTCAAGACCCAATTTTGATTGGTTTGGAAACCTATGACGAACCAATTGCGGTTCCAATGCGCAATGAATACCTCGTGACGGGGGTTCTAACCAATAACTCAGGTGACGGCATTGCCAAGCAATTCTTGCTTCGTAACGATGTTGCCGATGAGTGGTTTAACATTGAATCTGATGAGAACGGTTCGTTCTCCGCATACGTCTCTGCAGGCGATTGGATTGCAATCGTGGCACCGTTCATCGCTGACAACGAGAGCACCGAAACCCTTCGATATTCTCTCACAGTCGGTGCAGATTCGTCGCTACGTACCGGTGTTCCTCTACGAACTGTGGACGTTGTAACAGTCGAATTCCAGCTACAAGAATACGGGACTGAAGCTAACATGTCGAGTATTCGAGTGACCGCAGTGAGCCATGACGGACTCGGCAATGTGACGCTCGCAAAGAGTGACACATCAGGTAACATCACCGATCAATTGATGCCAGGAAACTGGAGTTTGTTCTTGAATGAATCGAATCCACAAAAGCAGTGGTCGCTCGATACATCAGGTTCGCCGTTCACAACCGACGATGCAGACAACGGAACACTCGTTCTACCATTGCAAACAGCCGAACTTGAAGTTGAAATTGGTGGTAAAGTATTCTGGGACCTTGATGCTGACGATATTCCTGACGGAACTGAAGGTATCGCGAACACGACCGTTCAAGTCATTGGAATGAATAATACTGAATTCGAGTCTATTGTAACGACCGATGAATACGGTGTTTGGACCTTGTTTGTGCCAATTCAAGATGAATACCAAGTCTCAGTCTCAAAGGAAGGGTTTGCTACTGAAGTGTACAACATTTCGAACTCAAGCGCTTATCCAGTCTACTCAGAACCAGTTTCTCACGACTTGGAAATGATGGCAGGTAACGTTCCGGTCTCGGGTAATGTTACCGATATCAATGATGCAATGCGCCTCGACGGTGCCAGTGTTGTTCTGTATCCTTCTTCGGGAATGTCCGGTGAGGCGATTTCTGTCGACTCTACCTTTGAAAACGACCAACTCTCTTGGTCTGCAGTTATTTCACCAGGTGAGTGGATTGTCGTGGTAACCCAAGCCAATCCTAGTGTCAATGGCGGAGGTGTTGCGGTCGGTCTTCTCGATGCAAGTATCTCAGAAGGTGCTATTTTGGACCTCGAGATGTCCCTCGGTGGTTGGGTTGATTTGACCACAGTATGGACCTCGGAATACCCTGTGGCTCAGCATCATGCTGGTTCCGCAAGTGATGGCGCATCCTATCTGAACGAGACCGTTTCAGTCACGTTTGGAATTGGAGAGGGCATCGAATGGGATATGCCAGTAGATGCCGATGGTGAAATTAGCATTCTACTGCCTTCACAAGAAGTTACGATGGATTCATCTTTCACTACATTGCAACATGATTTACTGCTTGAAATGGATTACATTGGTGGATCGGTGGCCAACATCGCTGAAGGTCGAATTGCCGTGAATCTATCATACAGTCGTTCAATCAACTCCGACACATCTTTGTCGATGGTGAGTGATACGGTTGTCAATGCGACGCTCGTCAATGGTTCCATGCTCGACTTCATGGCTGTTGAAAGTGGTGAAAGCTACGATGCTGTCGAGTTCAGTGTTGACATCAAGTATGACGGAACAGAAGTTTCTGATCTGTTCACCATGTCCGGTCAGGTTCTGTCCTCTCCTGATGAAGCAGATTGGTCTGTTGAGTTCTGGAACGGTACTGGATTTGAAAGCAGTCAGGATGTCACACTCGGAATTGGAAACAATAGCGCTGATGACAGCGTCCAAGATTCGATGGTTCTTCGAGTTCGTGTACTGGTTGCCAACCAATCAGAAGTTTGGCACTTGGAAGAAGCACACAAGTTGAAGCTCATTTTGAACTCTGACGGTGTTGCATCAAGCGAACTTGCCTTCACTGTTCAGGTTCCAAAGCAACACGGTCTCGAAATTTCCGATGTGGAGTCTGAAGTTGGAATCGCTGACGGCGGAAGCAACACGTTTGGATTTACGCTTACGAACACGGGTAACGGCGACGATACATTTTCGATAACGCTTGCTGATAACATACCTGATGGATGGGAAGTCACTCCACCAATCTCAAATGTCACCATTCCAAAGGACGGTGTACGATCGCAACTGTTCACCGCTTATGCTGCAGAGAACTTCACTGGAACACCTACGCTAACTGTTACAGTAACCAGTGAAGATGGCGTGACAAGTGAGTCGTTCGACGTTGAATTCACAAAGTCCGACATTCGATTATCGGTTGACCAATCTCAAATCATTCTCCTTTCCGACAAGCGAGATGGAGAAGCTGGCGACCTTGTGATTCCGGTGTACAATGATGGATATCTCAGCACTTCGAACCTTGTTGTATCTGCAAGTATACAAGGAACGGATATTGATTTGGGTAGCCAGACGGTCAGTATCGGTGCAAAGAGTACCGAACAAGTCGTCTTTGCTATCAGTGCGGAAGATGCATCTGCCACAGTCCGTTACGAAGTCAAGGTCGAAGTTGTCGGTGAGGAAAGTGATTATGTCACCCAACAAATCGGTGAAGATGGAGAAAAGGTCATCGACTTTTCAATCAAGTACGAGGTTTTCGTCGAAAGTGATGATTCTCCTCTGCTGACATTTGGAATTCTACTTCTCGGATTCTTGGTTGTCTATGGCGGTGTTAAACTCGCACGTAATGGACGTAACACAACTCGATTCTGATGAAGTACAATACATTATACCCTGAACTGCTGAGCGGCAGTTGGTAGCAGTATTGAGGTGCCTTGGATGGAAGGAATAGACAAGTTCGAACTCCTCCCCGAACCTGAAGACTCAAGGATCATGTCAGCCATTGACCCATCTGCTGTTGGCTTTCAGAACGAATGGCGCTCTGAAGTAACGGGATGGGCCCCTCGAAGCGCAGAGCCATTGCCGACTCTTCGACGGCGTAAGAGCGTCATCGCTAACGGGGTCTTGTTCGCTTTGTTGGTTGGTGTATTGCTGGTCGTGTGGGATTCAGGACTGCTCTTCATTGAATTGAACCCGCCCAAATCAGAGTGGGCTGTAGAGCAGTCAGAACTCGATGAGTTGGCAGATTTTGGTCTCAGCGGCGAGGGCATTCGAGTGTGCATGGTTGATACTGGTATCGACTTGAGCCATTCTGCGCTTTCACAGGTAGATGTTCGATTCAAAGATTTTCTCGGATCGTCGAATGCACCTGTGGACTACGGTTTTATCGCTCATGGAACGCTGATGGCCGGAATTTTAGTGTCACAGGAGCACCAGATTGGGATCGCTCCGAACGTAACCCTGGCAATGGCTGCGGCCCTTGGAGCTGATGAAAACGATCTCAACAGTGGCACCGAAGAAACCGTCGCTGATGCAATTCAATGGTGTCAAGACGCATTCAATGCAGATATTATCTCACTCTCACTGGGAGGTGAACAGAGCGTCGACATGCGAACGGAGGGTGCCAGTGTATCTTCTGTGCGACGAGCACTTGATTCCGGCATCTACGTCGTGGCCGCAGCCGGTAACGACGGAGGTGCAGACGATGATGGATTGGTTTCAGTACCGGGGAATGTACCCCGAGTCATCACGGTCGGAGCATCTACTGAAAGTCAATCGGTGTGGGTGAATTCGTCAGCTGGATCGCAAATCTTACCAGATGGTTCGTTGCGGTCATCGCCACATCTCAAACCAGAAATCATCGCACCAGGTCAATACATCGTCAGCACTGGTTCAGACGATACCTGGTTTTCCAGCAGTGGTACATCTGATTCTACGGTATTTGTAACCGGTGCGCTGGCTCTTTTGTTGGAAGCATATCCCGAATATAGGCCAAGTTCGACATCAAACGGGTCATGTATTGATGTGGTCAAAACTGCTTTGATGAATTCTGCCTATGCATACAGTTCAGAAGTTGCGCATGACAATCGTTGGGGCTACGGTCAGTTGCAAGCGCTTTCTTGGTACAATGAATTAGGACTGATTGATTCGAGTTGCTGACGATTTCGAAGGCCTAAATCTGCACGGAAATACGATACGAATAGCCCGTTCTGATACTCTAAGGAAGATATTATTGATACATTTATCGTTATTTGATACTTCAAGGCCGACATATGAGGCGCAGTATTATATCCGTCATTGTGATGGACAAACTAAGAGGTGTACAATCTATGAACAGTACTTCGGCAAAAAGCATATCGTTGGTCACAATTTTTCTGTTATCGACATTAACCGGCCTTATGGCCATACCAACCGTCTCTGCAGTGAACGAAACCAAAGCGGGTACGATTACCGGTACGGAAACCTGGACCGGTACAATGAACCTCAACGGCGACGTTGTTGTTGCAGAGGGTGCTAAACTCATCGTGAATGCAGGTACGACCGTCAATATTCCTTATGGAACCTATATCGACGTTGAAGGTGCAATCTGTATTGGTGATACATCCTGTGGATCAAGCCAAGGTTCATCCTCAAACCAAGCACGATTCGTTTGGTCAGACCCAAGCGACACGAGCATTATCGGTCGTTGCTATTCCAACAACACCAACAATCCAAATTACAATGCTGATACATCATGCGGTTCCGGTATGATTATTCGTTCAACAATCAATCAAGCTGTAACTTCAATCCAGTACGCTCACTTCGAAAACGCATACGGCATCCCATTCGAAACTTCACAATCGTCAGGAAAGCAGTACGGTGTGCTCGTTTTCGATGGTTCAACCACCACCGCCACCGGTCTTTCATTCCAAGATATTAACACTTCAAACGTTCTTGCAATCGACTTTGCAGCCCCGATTATCACCGATTCGACTTTTGTCTTGGGTACAGACGGCAACGGCTATGATGCTGCTGCGATTCTCGCTTACAATGCTGGCGCTGGAATATTGGCGACAATGCAAATTCGTGACTCAGAATTTACCGGTAATACACAAGCAGAATGTGGTACACAGGGCGGCGGTCGTTCTCTCATCTACATGGAAGGAACTTATATCGACATGACAAATCTGGATTTGAAAGACAATGCCTATGGCCTGTTCATGAAGGAGAGCTCAGGATCATTTTCAAACTCATCCGTTGTTACGAAGTGCAGTGGTATTGACACAAACTCTCACAAAGTGACCGGTACAATCAATCACACCCTGTATCTTAACGACAATGAAATCACTACAGACGAAGGCACAGGCATCACTGCGTACGATGGAGCTATTGTTCAAGCAAGCCGAAACACGATTTCTGGTGCAAGCGGAGGTTCAGGTTTCGGTATTCGTTCTTCGATGGTTCAAGCTCACAACAACGTGATTGGACCGATTGGTGGTTGGAACGGTCTGTGGATTTACGGTACCTCTGACGTCATTGCGGAAAACAACACGATTCAAGACACTGCTAAAGAAGCCGTGCTCATTGGTGAGTACCACTTCAACGACCAAGGTTGGAACGTGCCCACTCCAGTTGCTGCACGATTGTACCTTGCAAACAATCAGATTTCGAACAACACCGGTACCTGCAACTCCCAAATGTATGACGGAGACTTCCTTTGCCCAGCAGTTCACGTCTTCATGTCGTCTGCAACAATTTACGACAACACCATCGTTAACAATGCCGGTGACGGAATTCGAATGAAAGGCAGTATCGTCAATGCGCAGCGAAACACGATTGAAGTCGGTGGTTTTGGTGCAAATATTTCACTGTACGATGACAATTATGGAAGTAAGTACGGATCAATTGGATACTTTTCTGGTAACACTTACTCGAATGCTTCACAAGTGTACAACATCACTGAATCTCGAGTGATTGTTCAATCTGAATACATTCCAGACCCAGGGGATGGGGAACTGTATCCTGTTCACCTGAGCTGGCTGGGACCAGAATGCCCATTCGTTTTGGATGAATGCTTGCTTGTTCCTAGTACTGCAATCATGCCACCTGCTTTCATGCCAATGGCGCTCGAGGTTGTTGAAAATTCGACCGTCTTCTCATACGCAGACCTGCAAAATTTCGATTCGTCTAAGATTCACGTTCAAAATCAAAACTCTGCTTGGGGTTCACAAGTTCGAGAAGGTGAACTTGTGCGTTACCAAGTGAAGGCTAAGAACAGTAACGTTGCCGACGCTACCGTAATTATCCGGGATGCAACTGGTCTTCCATTGTACACCATGCAAACCGATGCATTCGGCTTTACTCCGGAGGTTTCTCTACCTTCGGATTTCCTTCTAGACCGAAATTGGAATCATCTTGTTGGTGACATTGCAGTACCGATACCGGGAACCAATGACGGTACTGGGAATCCAATTATCATCACCGAAAACACCTGCTCAGATGGCTACGATAACGATGGTGATGCCACAACTGACGAAGACGATGCAGACTGCCTCAATGGCCGGGAGCTTCCATTCTACAGCGTCGAGGCTTTCAAATTCAGCAAAGGTCAGAAAGAGTTTGACTTTGTCCTGAGTGGTTCAATTGACGATGTAATCAATCTCGATAATCTCAAGCCGAGCGTCACAGTATCACAAAACGACGGTTTTTCCTTTGCAACAACTGTCCAGTTGACCGGTAGTTCATGGGATGGAATTTCTGGACCATACCCACTTGACATTGTATCGTATCAAAACCAATTTGGTCTCATCAAGCGAGTTGAAGTTCAGCCACCGGGTTCAACCGACTGGTATTCAGCCGTCGACACATCGGGCGCTAACGGCGAAATCACGAAATCAAACCATCCGTTCAAAACATGGAGTTTTAACTGGGATCTTTCCGCTCATCCAGAAGGTGAGGGTGACGTGACGTTCCGTGTCCGTTCTTATGATGGATTGGACTACTCGCCGATTGAAGTTCGCAAATACAAGTTAAACCTCGTTGCTCCAAGTATTCTGGTTGAAACACCCAACGACGGTTCCCTGCACGACAACGGTAAGCTGACATTCACCGGAACTGCCAGTGACCCGTATTCCGGGACTTGGGGAAGCGACATCACGTCCATTTGGTTCGATGTCAACGGCCCGAACGGATACAACGCAAACTTCGACATTTCAGGTTCCATTGTTTGGGCCTATGAGTGGAACTTCCAAGATTTGCCTTCGGGTGAATACTCGTTCAAAATATGGGCTGCAGACAGTGACTTTTGTGATGTTAAGACAGGATGGACTGATTGCAACTATGAATCCCGCACCCTCACAATCAATACCGATAACGCAATTCCGTTTGTCCAGCTTTCAGAACCACTGAACTCTGATGTCCTACGTGCAGCAGAAGACCAAATCATCCAGGGAGTCGCTTTGGACAACGATGGAATCGTGACCCGTGTGGAAATTGACATCTTTGACCTCGCCAGTGGCTCGGTCGTCAACAACGGTCCAAATCCAGTGACAAACTTTGCTCCAAACGGTGCATGGTACACAACATGGGATACGTCTGACCTCATCCACGACCAACAATACGAACTTGTGGTTAAAGCATGGGATGGAAGCAACTTTTCAACCGAAGAACGGATTCGTATCACCATCGACAATCCAACAGATGCTGATAACATCGTTCCTGTCTTTAATTCCACTGGCTGGAGTAACACCATTACGCTGTACTGTGACTCAAACCCAACCAAGTTTGACCGATGCAATGGTGGTAAGTCAATCGATCTCATGGATTTCTTTTCTGACGCTGACGGTGGTGAAGGAGAAACCAATGGATTAACCTTTGACATCTTCGATGATGCGACCAACCTCGACGACGACAATTACGCTGATTTCATCACACTTTCTCCAAACGGTGTTGCCAAATACGACCCGGCATTCGTCACAGGTTTGCCCGATTCTATCTCGGAGTGGTCACTCATGGGATTAATGTTTGAAGCCAGAGATGCGTACGACTCAGTTGCATATTCCTACAAAGTGAATATTTTGGTAATCGAAGTTTCCTTCACGGTTTCCCGTGACGGTTCAGGTCCGATTACTGCTTCCTCTCCGGCCAAGTTTACCGGTACGGGACTTCCAGACAGTCTCATTGAAGCTCGTTTCGATAACATCAACGGCTTTAGAATTAACCAGACTCGTGTCAATTCAGATTCGACTTGGTCGATGGAAATTACCAGTGCTCAACTTTCTGGAATCACTGGAGTTCGCGATGTGATCTTCGAAATGGATGACCAAGTGTATTCTACACCAAACGAGCCAGGCGATGCATTGTTCCAAATGAGTCTCAGTTCTGGTGATGATTCAAGCAGTAACGTTTTACTCATCGTTGGTGTAATCGTGGCTATCTTGGCACTGGTTGGCGTTGGAATGTTCTTCCTCCAAGTAGAATACGAAGATTTTGAAGAAGAACTTCTCGCTACTGAAAGCCAAGAAACTGCAGACCCGTATGCGTGGGCCAAAGCTCGACAAGAATCACTGGCACAAGCCCAACCCAAGGCCACTGTGAGCACACCTGCTGCTGTTCAAGCAGCAGCTCCTGCCGCTCAAACCGCTCAACATCCGGGCTGGCTATGGGATTCAGAAGCAAATACTTGGGTTCCAGACCCAAATTACACTCCTGATCAGTGATGTGTGGAAAGCGCAATCCAGCGAAAGTATTGAAGAGTATTGAGGTAGGTGCGGAATCATGATTGTTCAGCCCAAACCTGGAGTTCAAGAGAGGATCTTACTTCATTTGCTGGATTATTCGGATTTCAAAAACAGTGTTGAAGTCCCTTTTGCGCTCTCTCAAATGGGGATTGCAAACGCCGTGGCGATTGCTCGCTCCAACGTACCACGTGCTATTGCAGGGTTGAAAGACCAAGGCCTTCTCATTGAACGCCAAGCCCACGTCACGGGTGTGTCGCGCAAACGCAAGGCCTACTTCCTTACTGATTCAGGAATTCACCTGTCAGAAGATACTTGGAACCGTCTGCGAGAATTTAATCTCCGCAGTATCATGAGTGACGGTTCCATCATCACTTCAACGCTGGGTGAACTCAACGAACATCTCCCGTTTTCCATGCGGCCTGTTGACGTGATACGCTACATGGATGATAATTGCGTCCTCGACACCCGTACCCTGACTGCTGACTTGGTCGAGCGAGATTTGTCCAAGCATGTGGAGAAACAGTTAGTCACCTCTCTTGGTGACCTCCCACGACTTCGTCACTTCTATGGTCGAGAAAAAGAACTTGATAATATGGCGAATTTGATTGAGGCGCGTGCAACCACGCTCCTGGTTCCCGGTATTGCCGGTATTGGGAAAACAACGATTGCTTCGAAACTCATTGAGCGCTTCATGCATCGTCGTAATCTTCTCTATCACCGCTGCCAAGACTGGGAAGGTTCACGCTCGTTTTTTGAAGCAGTAGCAGATTGGCTTGCGAATATTGGTGATTCGAGTTTTGCAGATTATCTTGCAGCAACTCCCGTCCCGAAACCTGCCGACGCTGCTCGGTTGTTAATCGATGCACTCGAAGGTACTCCTACGCTCATCGTCATCGATGACTTCCACAAAGTGGCTGATGTCACCTTGCACCAGACCTTTCAAGCGATGACCTTGGGTTTGCTTGGAAGTGAAGAAGAGATTGGGCTGGTCATTTTCTCTCGTTCATTCAAACCCGTTGTGCCTGCAAAAGACGCTGAAGGACGAATTGCGAGTCTTGTGCTACCGCTCGACGGTCTCGATTCTGATGCGGGACGTCACCTCCTCAGCAGTTTCGAGGACCTCGGTGATCAGCAGTGGCTCCACATCCACGGACTTTCCCGTGGACATCCTTTGGTATTGGAATTAATTAATCGGGGTGCATCTGCAGGCGCATTTCATGAAACGTTGGAAAACTATGTTACAGTTGAGATTTTTTCGAAGTTATCTGCTGAACAGAAACGCGTTCTTTCCGCACTTTCAATTTACCGTGAACCAGTAATGTTGCCGGCATTGGCCGAACAGGGTTTGGACACCGATGAGCTTGATTCGCTAGTTGAACAGGGATTAGCACGCCACGCAGATACTGATACATACGATGTGCACGACCTCATTCGGGAATTTCTCTTGCGGAGCTTGGATGAAAAAACGAAGAAAGAGTTTCACTCCAAATGCAGCACTTGGTACCAGAAGCAATCCAAGAATGCTGAAATTATCATTGAGCATATCTACCACCTGATTTGCAGCGATGAGCACGAAAATGCCGCATTGCTGATAGCAGGTGAAGGTAGAGATTTGATTGTCCAGGGTCACATGGAACTCCTCGGTCTCATGGAAAACCTCGCACTGGATTCTCTCCAAGTATCGATTAAAGCACAAATTCTTCAGCAGCAAGGTGAGTTACTCGTTCTCTTGGGTCGATTTTCTGAAGCTGAAGAGATTTTGCGTTCCACTCAAAACCTTGAATCAGGCAAGGCAACAAAGCTCGGTGCTGAAGTGTTGGCAGCGTTAGCGGACATCGCATTGAAGCAAGGGGATGCAGACAAAGCTCTCTCTATGCACCGGGATGCTCTTGAAAAATTCATTGAATTTGGCGACGAGCGTGGTGCAGCCCGTTCATACAACAACATGGGGTACTTGCTCCGTCGAAAGAATGATCGCAATAAGGCGCTTGAAGCCTATGGAGAAGTAGAAAAGATTCTCCAACAATCCGACGATATTTCGCTGATTAGTACACAACTTACTCTGGCGCGGGCCTTTATTGAACTCGGCGAAATTGACCGTGCTCGTGACCATGCATTAGCTGCTTTTGAGCGAACAGATAACGAAAACGATGTTTTGCTTCACGCTCGTGCTCAAGCAGTTCTTGGTCGCTATTACGCGAAGGTTGGTGATGCAGATGTCGCCTCTCACCACTATTCCAGCGCATTAGAAACCATGGGCCAAGCAGGAGATTTACTTTCACTGGTCGAGATAACGATTCTACTTGGGGAAGTACTGCAGGATGCGGGCCGTGCGGAGGATGCAATGGAGCATTACCGTGAAGCCTTGGTCATCGCTGAGGCTAACGACTTACGAATGCAAATGGGCGAACTTCTGTCACGCCTAGGTGGCGTTGCACCGGACAAGCCACGTCGAATGGAATACCTTCAACGCGCTCTTGCCGTCTTCCGAGAACTCGGAGCAAAGTCTCGCATGCGTGAAGTTCAGGCTCAAGTGCACGCTGCGGTCATGGGCCGCTAGGCTTGTTTTTCAGACTGCGGACGGTCGTATTGAATCGAAGTCACGCCATCGGAGTGGACGACCCAAATCGATGTCGCTCCAGCAAGCAAAACACTTCCTTGGTGAGTTCCAGCTCCCGTTCCAGAAATCGAAACATTGGTGTCCAGGTCCCCTCCTTCATGATAGAGTTCAATCGTCGTATCCGTGAGGGTGAGCGTTAAGCGACTTTCATCAGCTTCTGTAAGTCTCCACGTGACTTTTTCCGCATATTCGATTGATCCAATCCGGCTTGCTTCATCCGCTCGCTCTACTGCCGCAGCAAGGTCGTCCAAATTCGACTGAATCGCATTCACATTCCATCGTTCACGGGTTGCAGTTTCAATTTCATACGCCCATAAGCTGAACATTGTGAGGAGTAGAACACCGAGCAGGAATGTGAAAATGTAACCTAATTCGGTTGCAGCAGCCACCTCGTCGCGTTTCAGTTTTCCATTGATCACGATATTGCCTCCGTCATGTGGGCGTTGAGAGCTGCCATTTGCAAAGTGAATTGAATCGGTTCGCCGTTGGTATGCCAAATGGCTTCTGATGTGGCGTACGAAGGGTCAGGAACCCATCCAACATAATCGGTGAGTAAGTCAATTCGACCGGGGTAGATGGTCCAATCTTCACTTGACTCTAATCCATCCGCAGAAGCGTCGGCTATTGCAACGCCGTACGGACTTGACCAGCCTCGTCGAACCTCATATGCGACAGCTGAGGCCAATGACGACCGGTCAACTAGTTCAATATCGACATTCATGGTACCGGCTCCTTGAACACTATCCGCAGTTGGATGGAGTGATGGAACGGTAGCAGCAAAGCGAGGGCCGGGCCCACCCCTATCCAATGGTGCCTCCACGATGTAGGGTTCAAACTCTGGATGGTTCGTCACGACAGCACCGCCAACGAATGCCACTTCCATCCCCATGATCGATGAGGAAAACTCGTAACTGAGGCGTGAGAGATGGAATCCCCAAACAGTACCGAGCGTTGCGTAGTTTGATGCACCACTGACACCAAGAAGGGAGATTTGCATGCTGGCTGGGTGTGTTCCTGAAGCCCACGCTCGTTTGAGGTCAACTTCACTTCTACCACTCATTGACAGCCAGGGTAGTTCTGCTAAGATCCAGCCACTGGCTTGAACATTGATGGCCACGCAACGTTGCGCTCCGTCATGCATTGCCTGAATGAGCCCGTTTGTTCCTGCACGTAGGTGAATGCGCAAGGGGTGACCGTCTTCGACTCTCAGTTGGCTTGAGCCTTGAGAGAGATTGATTGCTGTTGTTGATGTCGAATCGATCAGTGTTCCGTTAGCGTTTGTTATACCCGAGAGGTTCCACTCAGCATTGGTGCCGGAACGAAACAACTCCGCATGATGGTCTTGTTCGCCTTGGATGTGGAATGTGTGCTGCTTTCCTGATGACGCTCCAGTATCATCTGCGGACTGCAACATCACGCCAGAACCATTGGTGTTTGCTTGCCATGTAACGGAAATATCTCCGTTTGCGTCAAGCATTGGTGCTCCGTTAATTCCTGCTGGAGGCCATGAAAATCCAATGCTTTGATTTGCTGCGACAGACAAACCTCCTCCTCTCCACGTGATGGTCACGCTTTCTGCTCCGGGGTTTGTGAATGTCATTTCCCCTTCGAGTGGTGGGGTGATGAACGAATGGCCAAGATAGTGACCGTCTGTACTCGGCCAGGCCATTTTTCCAGATTCGAGGTCGAGATTTGTTTGGAGTAAAATCCTCGCATCCGTGCTAGTAGTGATGTGAACAACGCTCTGTAC
>TARA_B100001093_G_scaffold146056_1_pt1 | contig 23278 bp, 23 predicted proteins | sample TARA_B100001093 | Tara Oceans TARA_B100001093 (sample SAMEA2623116) | marine metagenome | biome: marine biome (ENVO:00000447); feature: surface water layer (ENVO:00002042); material: "saline water (ENVO:00002010), including plankton (ENVO:xxxxxxxx)" | depth 5 m | reverse complement strand
TCAAAGGATTTTTCGATATCATCTTCCGCCATGTTCGGAACTTGAAGCAATCCACCAAACGCGAAACTGATTTCACCACACTTCCCCGTGGAGGTCTTATTACAAAAAAAAGCGGCAGAATCTTAGAGTCGGGTGTGATTTAATAGGGTTAAGTGTCGTAACGGCCATGATGGACACCCCCCCATTGTATTCGACTTCATTAAAGCTCGCTGGCAGCCTTGTCGTCATCATGGGCTCTTTTGTCGCGATTAAGCCAGAGGCTGCGGCTACAGATGTCGATTTTGTCCACCAAGTGGTTCCTATCCTCAGGCAGCACTGCGGAGAGTGTCACAGTGGAGAAGAGTCCAAAGGTGGATTTTCAATCAACACCCGCGCGCTCTTTCTCGACGATGATACTGCCATTCCGGGTCAGGCTGATGAATCCTATTTCATTGAACTGATTCTCGAATCTGATCCCGACTACATGATGCCTCCCGAAGGCAAGGAGCGTGTCCCGGCCCAGCACCTCGCCATACTAAAGCAATGGGTAAACGAGGGCATGACATGGGAGCCCGGATTCACCTTTGGCATCCCCACTTACGAACCTCCTTTTGCTCCTCGCCGACCGACCTTACCGGAAGTCACCGACGGAAGAGTTCACCCCATCGATCGCATCATCGATCAGCACCTTTCTGCCAACGCCCAACCCCGTCCGTCCAGCATCGACGATTCCACTTTTCTTCGCCGCATCTCACTAGACCTGATTGGTTTACTGCCTTCCCCGGAGGAAACCCGCATCTTCCTCGCCGACGAAAATACTAATAAACGCACTAAAAAGATCGATGAACTCCTCGCTCGTGACATTCCCTACACCGAACATTGGCTCACCTTCTGGAACGACCTGCTTCGCAACGACTACGACGGGACCGGATTTATCACGAAGGGTCGAACCCAGATCAGCACCTGGCTTTATGATTCGCTGAAAGTTAACAAGCCATTCAACGAGATGGTCACCGAACTCATCGCTCCATCCGATATCAGTAGCGCCGGATTCATCAACGGCATCGAGTGGCGCGGGACGGTAAGCGCCGGCCAAACCCTCCCAATTCAGTTCTCCCAAAGCCTCTCCCAATCCTTTCTGGGCATCAACATGAAGTGCGCTTCCTGCCACGACAGCTTCATTGATCACTGGACACTTGCTGAAGCCTATAATCTCGCAGCCATCTATTCAGAAGAGCCTCTTGAACTTCACCGTTGCGACAAGCCTACTGGCGAAATAGCCAAGGCTGCTTGGCTCTTTCCCGAAATCGGACAAGTCGACCCTGAGGCACCAAAAAAAGAACGGCTTTCACAACTGGCTGCGCTGATGACACACCCTGAAAACGGTCGCGTTCCCCGTACTATCGTGAACCGGCTCTGGGGGCAACTCATGGGCCATGGTATCGTGCACCCGCTCGACGCGATGCAAACCAAACCCTGGAGCGAGGACTTGCTTGACTGGCTCGCGTCCGAATTCCAAGACAACGGTTTCGACCTAAAGCACACTCTGCGCACCATCGTTACCTCTAATGCTTACCAGAGTGCAGCTTCAATACAGGAAAGCGACCCCGACGAGTTTTCTTTCACCGGTCCATTGCCTAAACGCCTCACCGCCGAGCAGTTTATCGACGCCATTTGGCAGATTACGGGGTCTGCACCCTCAGGCTTCCACGCCCCGGTCGCCCGAGGTATCGTGCCCCCTGAACTGGTGCAGAAACTATCCTTCCCAAGTTCCTGGGTCTGGGGTCCTTCGGTTGACAATGAAGGTATTCCTAGGCATGGCGAAAAGATTCTCCTTCGCCGCGATCTGAAGATCACCAAACCCATAAAATCTGCTGGCGTTATTGCTGCCGCTGACAATGCGTTTGTACTCTACCTCAATAATCGCCAGATTCTCGACGGGGTGAAATGGGAAAGTCTGGAGGCTGCTCCCGTCACAACTCAGCTACGCTCCGGTAGTAACCAGCTTCTGATGGTGGCAGAGAACCGAGGCCCTAAACCAAACGCAGCCGGAGCTTTCGCAGCTCTGCGAATCGAATACAAAGACGGCACCGATGACATAATCGTTACGGACGAGCAGTGGCTAGTAAGCGAAACTATACCGAAAGGAACCCGCCCCGCGAAGTGGGAGCTCCAAAAACTGAAATGGGAGTCAGCCCGCCCCCTGATTAACACCACCTGGAAAAGGAAAACCGATTCTCGCATTGGCAAGACCCTGGCCTTTGCCTCGGCCGGAAGCGAACAACAGATCCGGGCTTCCCTTCTCAAAGCAGACAACCTGATGCGCTCTCTCGGACGCCCCAACCGTGATCAAATCGTTACGTCTCGCCCTAACGAAATCACTACCTTGGAAGCCATCGATCTTTCTACCAGCGAGAAATTGATGAATCACCTTAAAAGTGGCGCCAAAAAATTCGCAACCCGCGAGGAGCTAAACTCACACCGTCTCGTTGAAGAAATCTACCTCGCGACCCTGTGCCGCCGTCCCTCCGAAAGAGAGTCAAAAATTCTCACGCAGGCCCTAGGAACTAACCCTGACGTCGATCAAATCACCGACCTGCTCTGGGCCATCGCCTTGATCCCCGAATTTCTTTTTAATCGATAGCTACCTCTCCCAGCCATGAACTTCGACATCGATCCCAGCGCGCCTCATTCCATCGTTCGGCGAGACTTTCTCAAGAAGCTTGGCGCTGCCTCTACCGCGGCGTGGATGTCAGGCGCTCCTCAGATGGTGCGAGGTAAAGACATTGAGCACCCCGAAGCCACGGCCGATGCCTGCGTTCTCCTATGGTTGGCCGGCGGTATGGCAGCTCCGGAAACCTTTGACCCCAAGCGCTACGCCCCATTCGAAAAGGGCATGGCCGTCGACTCCGTGCTAAGCACCTTTCCTGAAATCGACACCGCAGTCGATGAAATCAAAATCTGCGCAGGCCTTGAGAGTATAGCCGGTGTCATGGATCGCGGCACTCTAATCCGTTCCGCAGTCCAACCCGACCTAGGCAGTATTTTACATTCACGCCACCAGTACCACTGGCACACCGGATACGTGCCTCCACAGACCGTTGCCTGCCCTCACCTCGGCTCGTGGATGGCACGCGTGCTCGGTCCTAACAACGAGGTTATACCTCCCTTTATCAACATCGGACAGCGTCTCGAAGGTGTCGGAGAAAAAGAGGAGCTAAAGGCCTTCACTACCGCCGGATTCTTCGGTAGCGAATATGGTCCTATGAATCTGCCCTTCCCGGAACAAGCCTCGCAAGCTGTGCGTCCGCCTGACGGCATGACCAACAGTCGCTTCACCAATCGCGACAAACTCTTCCGCCAACTCGTCGAGAGTAATCCTAATCGAGACTTCGCCAGCGACCATCAGCAGGAATCACTCCTGCGTTCGATGGACAACGCCTATCGCCTGCTCAATTCGAAAGAACGCGAAGCCTTCGACATCGAAAAGGAACCCAAAGAAGTTCGCGATCGATATGACACGGGGCGCTTCGGCCGCGGCTGCCTCCTCGCTCGCCGACTCGTCGAGAACGGAGCGCGTTTCGTCGAAGTGACGACTGAGTATGTTCCCTTTCTCCACTGGGACACTCACGCCGAAGGCCACAACACAGTCGACCGACTACACAAAGAAATCGACCGCCCTATTGCTCAACTCATTCTCGATCTCGAAGAGCGCGGTCTACTCGATCGCACCCTTGTCATCATCGCCTCTGAATTCAGTCGGGATGCCCTCATGGAAGGCAAACCCGGCTCGCAAGCGAACGATCAGGCCACTCACAAAGTCGAAAAAATCACCGAAGAGAAGCACTACGGCCTTCACCGCCACTTCACCGGCGGCACCAGCGTGATGACCTTCGGTGGCGGGGTCAAAAGAGGGCATCTCTACGGCAAGACTGCGGACGAACGGCCTCTCGTTGCTGTCGAAAACCCCATCGAAGTGACCGATCTTCACGCCACCATCATGACTGCTATGGGCGTGAGTCCGAAGACCGAATTCACGGTCGAAGGACGACCGTTCTACGTGACGGAAGATGGCAAGGGCAAAGCGGTCACGGATATTTTCGCGTAGGAAAGATCCGCCGCTCGGTGAGCCCCAATCATAGGAAACTGCAGTTAATCCAGCAAACCATCCGTAGTTGGGTTGGAAAACTTCCAAAATACGGAGCGTAATCCAGAGTTTCCGCCCCCGACGAAATCTGAATCAACGCTAGATAAAAAATTCATGCCTCGTCCACTGATGAAGACAGGCTAGTGAATCCGCGTTGGTTCATTTACGCACGCCGTAGGTCAATGGTGTTTCCGGCATCTCCGAAGGTAAGCGCCCTTGAACGACGTTAAGTCGGGTAGTGTCCAATCGGGGCAACACATGCTTGGCGAACAGTTCGCACTCATCAAGATGAGGATAGCCGGAAAAAATGAAAGCCCGAATTCCCATATCAATATAGCGCTGCAATTTTTCGTAAACTTGATCTGGATCACCAACGATGGCGCTGCCGCAACCTGAACGAGCTCGACCCACACCGGACCAGATGTGATCCTCAATGTAGTCGTTATCTGACTGAGCGCGCAGCTCATTCTGACGAAGCACGCCGGCAGACTCGTTGTCTTGCGCCCTTGCCTTAATCTCTTCACCCTTTCCAGCATCAAGCTTGGACAAGAGCCGTTCCGCAGCAGCACGCGATTCGGCTTCAGTTTCACGCACGATCATGTGAATGCGCAGGCCGAAATCAATCTTTCTTTGAAAGCCATCCGCGAGTTCGCTCATCTCTGACATCGTTGCTGCCAAGCGCTCCTCCGTTTCTGGCCACATCAGGAACACATCACAATGTTCTGCACACAACTTCTTCGCTCCCGGAGAAATTCCACCAAAGTAGAGCAGTGGACCTCCGTTCTGTTGGTAGGGCTTTACTGGATCCGTCCAAGGAATCTGGAGATCATAGTATTCACCCTTGAAATCGATTTCATCACGTGTCCAGCACTGCTTGAGAATCTCAATCACCTCACGGGCCCGATTGTAGCGAGCCTCACTCTCCATTTTCTCGCCAGGTAGATCGGAGGAGATAATATTCACTGTCAGCCTACCCTCTGCTATATGATCGATCGTGCTGAGGTGACGCGCCAACATAGGTGGGTGCACCTCTCCCATTCGAACAGCCACCAGTTGATTGATCTGCTGCGTCTGAGCAGACATCGCTGCCGCAAACGGAAGAGGTTCCTGCCCTACCACAAACGAAGAGGGCAACAGAATATTCTGATACCCCAAATCATCCGCCAATCTAACAATGTCACCACAGTGCTGGTAACTACTTCGAAGGCCTCCGTCAGAAACTCCAAGGAACTCATAATCATCGCCGCAAAGTGCGGAAAACCAGGCAACTTCAACCTTGCGTTCAACTGTTCGTATTGTGACGGGAGATTCAGAAAAACTCATAACTGGGTAAATTAAATCTTACCTGCATCGGCAACTGTTTGAACAAAAATTTGCCAAAGAAACAGAGTCGAGAAAGTCTTGTTACTGCTGTTTAAAAAATACTAGATAGAGCAAGTGTAAACTATTTGGAGCTTGGACAGTTCTTCCCCGCATAGCGCATCTGCGGGGAAGATGGCATGAAATTATCCGGCCAAGTAATTATTTTAACTTTCGGCTTAATTCCATTTGCAACGAAATTGGAAATCTGATAATTAAGCGTCCAGCCCCGCAATGGAACCCTCTTCAGGAACGACAATGCGCCGATTCTTGAAGAATCCTACTGCGACAGCTGCATCACCAACGACCATGGTCCTTGCCTCGAGTCGCCCCGTTCATTCCGCACAAAATGACGACGGCCTGCTCAAACTCGGACTCTTCGGATGCAGCTGTCGCGGAGTAGGAGCCGCCAATCACGCCTTGACTGTGGACGCTATGGTTACCCTGCTCGCCCCAAGCACCATAGGCGACGCGATAGGTGAAGCTCTCAATAATGCCCGGGAGATCCTCGGAAAAAATCAGCCGGGCCAAACCAGTGCAGCAACGGAACCCAATCCCTTCTCCAAAGCGATTCGCGGAAATCTTGAACATAGCGGGGTTCAATCCTAAAGAATACTCACCCAAACCTATCACGGAGGCATTGGACCCCTTCGGACTCTGGTATTAACCCCCTCATTTTAACACTATCACGGGATATAACAGAATTTACTGGGGCACCTAAGTCTGATACGAATCCTCTTTCCCTCTAAAGCGATATGACTAACGAACTTGCATCCGACACAAAGTGGTATCACGGGATAACTCGATATGAATGGCTCGTCCTAATTATCGCATCAGCCGGATGGATTTTTGATGTCTACGAAGGCCAAATCTTCAATCTGACGCGCAACGATATGTTGAGCGATATCCTTGGGCAGGATCTAGGGAGTGCTGACGTTAAAAAATATGGTGACTGGTTTCTCGGCATATTTCTGCTCGGCGGTACGTTTGGCGGGCTCCTATTTGGCTCGATGGCTGATCGATACGGTCGGCGGCCTATCATGATCCTCACCATCCTGATGTATTCGGTATTCTCAGGATTAACATTTTTCGCCACTGAACTTTGGCACGTTACAACGCTCCGCTTCCTTGTTGCCATGGGTGTTGGCGGCGAGTGGGCCGTAGCAGCGGCCCTCGTTTCTGAGGTATTCCCCAAAAAGGCACGCGCTCATGCTTCCAGTATCTTTCATGCCTCATCGGTCATTGGCACCTGGCTCGCTGCGATTGCCGCTTACCTCGTTAACACGAATTGGCAGTATGCCTATCTAATTGGAATATTGCCCGCATTGCTGATCGTATGGGTTCGCGTCGCAGTGAAAGAACCAAAGAAGTGGGAAGAAGCTAGAGCTGCTGCTGCTGCAGGGGAAGGCGCAGCCGGAAGCTTTAAAGAATTGCTTACCGTAGCTCCGTGGCGGAGTCGGGCCATTGGAGCTATGTTACTTGCCGCAGTTGGACTGGGAACCTTTTGGGCGGTCACAGTGGCCGGGCAAGACTTAGCCCGCGAACGCCTCATAGCAGACGGTGTCGACCCTGCTGAAGCATCGCAGAAAGCCAAGATCGCCTACGGTATCATTCAGACCCTTGGGGGAGGACTCGGACTGGTTCTCTTCGGCCCGATCTCTGCGAAGCTTGGGAGAAAGAAAACCTTTATCCTCTTTCACCTCGTGGCTCTTGTCGTTACTCCGATTGCCTGTTTCGCCCCGCAGAATTACACGATGCTACTGATAATACTCCCCGTGTTCGGGTTCTTTACCCTCGGAATGCACGCGGGCTATGCCGTGTATTTCCCCGAGCTTTTCCCTAACCGGCTTCGGGCTACCGGGATGAGTTGGGGCTTTAACGGGGGGCGCATTATCGCTGTCTCCGTACTCCTCCTTGCTGGAAAGATGAAAGCAACGATGGAGCTTCCCGTGGCTGTCAGCATTCTTAGTGCCTTCTTTCTTCTCGGTGCTGTTGTCGTAGTATTCATGCCTGAGACAAAAGACCAAGAGCTACCTGACTGATTCAGTAAAGACTCCGAATCGCCGAAAGTTTTAGGATTCTCTTCGACTTTTCTTCGGTTACAGCAACAGAAGCATTCCTGCTTTCGCCTCTGCTTTTTCGCGGTAAAATATTCAAGGCACTCGCCCGCGTCAGAAAGCTCTGATGACGTGATTTGCGAGCAGATTTCCTATGGATCCAGCAACGCTTGAACATCTTCTCATTCGTGAAATTCGAAAGTTCCCCGGTATTTCAAGGCGAGACTTGGCTGATCGACTTGAGGTGGCTCGATCAACCGCTGGGCGTCGCGTCGATAGTATGATCGCTGTCGGCATAATCGAAGAAACCGGGATTGAACATACCGCTGAAGCAGGGCGCCCGAAACGTCAACTGAAGCTGCGCGGCGACTATGGCACCTTTATCGGATTCGATTTCGATGCCCGCCATATCTATGGCACCCTAATTGACTTCGCCCAATCCGCTCTCGAAGAAATTAAAATTCCTCTCACCACACGCCCCTCCAAAGACGAAGTGATCGATCATCTTAAACAAACGATCGATCACTTTAGCCATGCCAGTCAGTTGAAATCCCATGGTATCGGCATCGGCGTCCCCGGCATCATTCGGCAGCAGAAACGAATTGCTGTCGGCTACCCCTACATTTCAGATTGGAAAGATGTGGATCTTTGCGGGGAACTGGGCGTCAGCCCTGAACTGCTCTACATTGAGCACAACACAAAGGCCATGGCTCTCTGTGATTACTGGCTGGAGGGACCCTCTCGCGTTGAAAATTTGATCTGTCTCAACGTCAGAACCGGTATCTCCGCAGCCATCATCAGCGAGGGGCATCTGATCCGGGGCGCTCACGAACTCGCGGGTGAAATCCGCGGCTGGTCTGTCAGGGATGCCGCCAGTGGTTCTGAAAAACCGGCCTCACTAGAAGATCGCGCCACTGTCATGGCTATCTCACCAGAGGGTCTCACGACACCGGAAGTGTGGAAACAATTCGTGGAACGCTGTCAGCAAGGAGAGCAGGAAGCACTCGACCAACTCACTGTGATTGTGAACCACCACAGCGATACGATCGCGCGTCTCTGTCTGGTTTCTGATCCTGAGGTCGTCGTCATTGCTGGTGTCTTTAATAACCTCGGCGCTCTCTACCTCGATCAGGTTCGCGAGGCAACCGCGACGGCGCTCCTCGGGCAGTTCCTTTCTCCGCCACCAATTCGGTTCGTATCGCTCGGCCAATTCTCTGGCGCCTACGGCGCAGCCGCCCTCGCGGCTCAGCATTTTAAACCCACTTGATCAAATTAATCCCAGTCCGTGGATGCTTAAACGAGGGCAATACCAAAATCGGATCGCCTCCACGCCTCAGCTAACATCGAGTAGCACAAAAGCATGCGTTTATGATCACGGAGCAATTACTGCTCCCAGTTTACCTGAATTTTGGTCGTAGATTAGGGACGACCATCAATCCTCTTTGGACCCTTCGGCACCCGGACTCCACTCATCCGTTTCCTGAGCTTCACTCACCGCAGAACTTGGCGGCTCGATTTCAACCAATTCACTCTCAGCGACTTCTACGGCAGAAAGTGCTTCCGGAGGGACTTCTGGCGCCCGCTCTCCTGTCGGGGCTGTTTCTTCAACTGGCGCCTGTGAGTCGACTGGAGCATCATCACCAACAGCCTCTGCTCCGGTTACTTTGAGCTGGTTCCCCATAAAAGATTTACCGTGGAGAAATTCAACTGCTTTTTGGGCCTCTCCAATCGATTCCATTTCGACACGCAACACCGTGGTGTCCGCTCCCTCCGCCGCAGAGACGGTCTCACGAAGCTTGACCGAACCGATTCCGATAAATAAATCAGCGAAATCCTGGTCTGTTGCCTCTACGTTGAAATTGGCGAGATTTAGGTATGGTGACGATACCTGTTCTATCTGCACTGGCTTCACCTGTCGGGAAACTTTCTCTGACTTATCACCAGAAATACCACGCCCACCTCTGCGATCACGACCGCTTCTTTCTCGTCTCCCTTCGTTTCTCCCCTCAGGGCGTCGTTGGCCACTGCGTTCGCGCGGTTTACGGTCTCCACTATCGCCCTCGTTTCGTCTTTCTGACTTTGCACCGGTGACGCGCATTTTACGTCCCATCAAATCGGTATCATTAAGCTTGGAGGCTGCCGCTTTGGCTTCCTCAAGGCTGCTCATTTCAACAAAAGCAAAGCCCTTGGATTTGCCGGAGCGGCTATGCATCACCACTGTTGCCTCAACCACGGTTCCCACTCCTGCGAAAGGCTTTTTCAACGCATCGTTATCGACATCATAATTCAAATTACCCACGTAAAGTCGCGGTGTCGTCGGCTCGATCTCCTGCGGTGGACGGGTTACATGCTTCTTCTCTCGTGATCGTTGAGAGGACTTCTTCCTCGGCTTCTTAGATGGATCGAGAGCACCAAAAGTGATCACCTTAATAAACTTCTGCCACGGCGTCGGCTTTGGACGCCGATTGCCGCCACGATTACGACCGCCTCCGCTACGATTTTGATTATCACCACGCTTGCGGTTTCCACCGCCGGTTGAGTTCTGATTTTTTCCTGATGAGGACTGCGCCATGAGATGGTTTTTCTGTTAGCCCGAGGCAACCTCCGGACACCTAGTGTCGGCGGACGGATCTACTGGTTCTCGATATTGGCCTGAAAATCAGCCAATCCTCGGGGAGGGCAATCCTAGTGCAGCACACCAGATGAGCAAGTAATTTACCCGCCAGCGATCACCAACCTAAAACGGGATATCGTCGTCGTCCGGGCTACCGGATTTGCTATCATAGCCAGCTGGGGGCTCGCTAGGGGAAGAGACCGGGCCTCCCTCGTCATTCGATTCCTGACCCTGCCCTTCAACCGGGGCGCCGGCACCGCTAGCGTTTTCAACCTTCCACGCGTTCAGATTGACGTAGTATCGACCATTGTATTCGTTACCCCGGATATCAAAACTGACCTTCACCGAGTCTCCTATCTTGAGGCCGTCAGTCAGCGACGTTTTCTCCTTAACGCACTCAAATTTTATCGACTGCGGATACTTACCGTCCTCGACCTCAACTACAAATTCACGCTTGCTGAACCCGCTCGCGAACGTCTGAACTTCGTCAATGACCTTGACGACACCTTCCAAATCAAATCCCTTTGCCATAAATCAACTTTCTCAAACTTCTTTCGACCCGAATCGGTCAGAGCGAAAGGGAAATTTTACTCCATAATACGGTTTCTAGTGTTCAGCTCCCGATGAGTCTTTCTGAGCCCACATCTAAACCTAGGTTGATCGCCTTCTCTCCGTTAAGCTTGCTGATCTGGTTGTTCAAGGTGCAGTAATCATATAGCACCCCTATGAAAGCAAGGCCACCGGTGAACATGTAGATTAGTCCGGTGAACCATTTTCCCATGTAGATGCGGTGAATCCCGAGGGCTCCACAAAAAGTTTGCAGAATCCAAGCGACCGAATAGTCAACCGGACCAGCTTTAAAGCGAAGTTCAGCCTGACGCTCCATGCCTGGAATTAGGAAAAGGTCGATCAGCCATCCAATACCGAGAAGCCCGAAAGTCAGAAACCAGATCGTACCGGAGACGGGTTTTCCAAAATAAAATCGATGGGCTCCCGTGAATCCAAAGATCCAGAGGACATAACCAATTGTTTTGCTGTGTGTCGGTTCCATTTTTTAATTTTGCTATCCCTAACCAGTCTTCCAATTACAATTCACGTCGAGTTTTAGACCGAAAATCGGCATACATTCACTTTAGGGTGATACACTGAACCCAGTTTGGCCCATCGCCAGTGTCAAGCTGCTCAACTTTCTTCAGCTCGCCCGTCTCCCCGTTAATTGCATAAACCCCGAGCTTCGCTGCCGTCTGCCCTGCCACGTAGAGAAACTTCCCGGCCCGATCCACCGCAAAGGAACGAGGCACCTGCTCGCATGGAGTGTGGCCGATCATTTCGAGATGACCCGACTCCAGCAACTTAAATCCGACGATCGAACTGTTCCCGACCACCGCTTTACGGTCCGTGATGTCCCGATTGGAAACGTAGAGGAATTTAGCGTTAGGAGTGAGGTGAAGATCTGCCGTTGTAATCACACCATCAAACCGGTCCGGATACGTGACGATATTCTGAACTACTTTCAAACTGCCGCTCTCGGGGTCCCATTCCCAGACGCCGACACCCGGAAAATCCCGCTCAAGAGTGGTGTAGGCAATCTTGCCATTGGGATGAAAGACTAGGTGGCGCGGCTGCTGCGCCTCTGCCTCACCCGTCGGTGCGGGAGCGGAAGATGGATCGCTCGGGACAATTTCGCCAGTCTCCGCGTCAAACTTGAGCTGAAAAACCTTATTCGGCCCCGTCGCCGGCACGAGCAGGAAATTATTACACGGAGCAAAGACCGAAGAGTGTGCTTTCTGCTCGAGAGTGACATGAGCCGTCGGTTCAGAAATGGCGACACCATCATCACCGATCTTCCAAATCGTGACGGTCCCTTGACCATAGTTGTTCGTGGCAAAATACTTCTCGGTCGAGTCGAGATCGGCGTAGCCACCACTGCCTTCGATCTCCGCTTTTCCAACCATCATGAGTTTACCGTCGTCCTTAACATTGTAGGTGGCGATGATGCCGGTTCCAATTGCATAGACCCGGCGTTGATCTTTCGTGATGGCCATCAGCCCACGATCCGGGACCGTCTGGATTTCGGTGAGCTTTCCACTTTCGGCATCGGCCTGGAAAACGGTGACCCCGTTACCGGATGAGGATAGAACAAATGACTGTTCCGCTATTGCGGTGACGGTCAGCCCAGAGAGGAGAAAAAAGGGACAAAAAAAGGTAGCGAGATTTTTCATGCAGACAGATCTGAATAATAAGAGGAAAGTCTTTCATAATCCCGGCAGAACAACAATTAACGTCTTTGCTCTCTTTCTATGGGTAAGAAAAAGAAAATTCCTGATGAGAAACTCTTCGGTAGTGCCCTGATTAAGGAGACCAACCGACGCATCCGGTTGGCACGGACCTATTGGGACGCCCACAAGAACGGCGCCTGTCGTTTGGAGCGGAAACGGGCTCTCGGGCTCTATGAGCGTCTCACCGAGACAGAGAAACAACAGATCCCCCAGGTGCTTAGGGTTTGGTTGCGATACCGCAGTGAGAAGTATTTTGGAGACCATCGCACCCCACCAGGCAACGGACGCAAAGAGAAGAATCGTTAAACCGGACCATGGGGAACATGGAGCCTCATAAGTCAGGTTAATTTGTCACTTCGTCGAGAGTTCCCATCCCAAACTCCTCAGACACAGTCCGCTCCGAACTCATCAAGGCCTCAATATCGCTCACTACTTCCGGATTTGCGGCGGCCACGTCGATGGATTCCGAAGGGTCCGACTCGAGATCAAAAAGTTCAATCTTAAGAGGCTTCTTATTATTTTTTTTCAGGATGTCAGTACGAATCCCCTTCCATTTGTTACCCAACCAAACTGCCTGCTGGCCGCCATACCCTTGGAACTCTCGATAAAGAAATCCCCGTTTCACCTCCTCATTTTCAAGCAGGGTTTCTGCAATGCTAATTCCATTGACTCCTTCCGGAACTGCCGCTTCAGCACTTGTAAGATCGAGTAAGGTCGGAAGCCAATCCTCAAAGCCAGTCACCTGATCAGTCACGCTTCCCGCTTCAACTTTGCCCGGCCATTTCACAATCTGTGGCACGCGTATACCACCCTCCCAAAGCTGCCCTTTGAGACCACGCAATTCTCCCACGCTAGCAAAAAAGTCGTAGTCCACTTCTTTCTTCAAATGAGTCGTGCCATTGTCCGAAGAAAAAATCACGATGGTGTTATCGGCGAGGTCAAGCTCTTCAATCAGGTCGAGCACCCTACCCACGTAGGTATCCAGCTTTGTAATCATCGCAGCGTAGGCAGCACGCGGAGTGAAGTGCGGCGTATAACCATATCCGCCCTCTCGTGTGAACGGCGGATCCTTCCAACCCTCATCAAGATACAGCTTGAGATCCTCATCTGGCACATGCAGCGCGACATGTGGAATAAGGCTGGGATAATAAAGAAAAAAAGGTCGATCTTTGTGATCGCGAATAAATTGAAGCGCATGGTCATTAATGTGATCTGAAGCGTAATCGTCACCCTTGAAGCTGTTGTAACTCAAAGGATTGTTCGGATCCGCACTGGCAGATAGACCTCCATGTCCCGGCACCGGAGGATCGTTATTAAGCGGATACTTCTCTTCGTTACTCCACAAGAAAGCCGGGTAGTAAGAATGAGCGTGACTTTGGCAGTTGTAGCCAAAAAAGGTTTCAAAGCCTTGTTTATTGGGATTACCTTCCGACCAGATATTGCCCAATCCCCACTTACCAAATGCTCCACTGATGTAGCCCTCTTGCTGGAGCAACTCGGCAATCGTCTCCTCACTACTCGGAATTGGATGCTGCCCCTCGGGTTTCATAGGCCGGTTATTTCGAACAATAGCATTCCCCGGATGCTTTCCTGTCATTAAGACACATCGTGACGGAGCGCAGACCGGGCTACCCGAATAAGCCCGTGTAAACCGCATCCCTTCTGTTGCCAGTTGATCTATCCTCGGCGTCTGAATCTTCTTTTGCCCGTAGCAGCCTAACTCTCGAAAGCCGAGATCATCGGCCACGATTAAAACAATATTGGGCTTCTCGGAAGCAGCCGCAGCACCGAGCCAAGTCATCGACACCGCTATCAAAAGAATGACATTTTTCATACCCCGATCTAATCGAATGGTCTCGCCTATGGCAAAACCATAATGAAGCCTACTTGCATTATTATTGGTTCGTCGAGCCATCGATTCACCTTCCGCTTTTCAACAATATTCACTATCCTTTTCCTTTTCCGATGCCTATCCACTTTGACCCTATTTCCCGAAGAGATCTCCTTGCTACATCTTGTCTGTTCGCCTTAGGCCCGACTGATACACTTTTTAGTTATGAGAGGAAGCCTCAGCACTGGGCTCTTCTCTCCGACACTCACATCGCGGCTAACCCGAGCTTTCGACCACGAAACCGGAACATCAATATGGCAGATCGACTCGTTCAAGTGGTCGATGAAGTGCTCACCGAAAAAGACTCAATCGCCGGGCTCATTATCAACGGCGATTGCGCGTTTAATGATGGCCAACCGGGCGATTATACCACCCTCATACGGATTCTTAAACCTCTCACGGATGCTGGAATCGCGATCCACTGCACTTTGGGTAACCACGACAATCGAGACAATTTCTACGAAGCCTCGCTCGCGGCGGCAAAAGAATCCAGCATCGTCAGTAAGTACTGCTCTATTATTGAGACCCCACTCGCAGACTGGATCCTGCTCGACACCCTTCGCTTCGTGAACAAGGTCGAAGGAGAACTCGGCCAGGCCCAGATGGCCTGGCTCGAGCGACGACTCACGAACAATCCGGAAAAGCCCGCTCTTCTTGTCGGTCATCACTATCTACAGAAAATGGGAACGCGCGCGACTCAAAAAGGAGAGGCAGGCAAGATCACCGGTCTCATTGACAGTGCTGATTTTTTGGAGCTGATCGAAGAGCAAGCGACAGCCAAAGCCTATATCTGCGGCCACAGCCACAACTGGCGGCTGATTAAAGGCGAAAATCACTGCCACCAGATCAATCTTCCGCCTACAGCGCATCTCTTCGATCCTTCCCGCCCGGCAGGTTGGGTTCGTGCTACGCTTCACCAAAAAGGGCTCACACTAGAGCTCCGAGCTCTCGACCCATCTCACCCGGAGCACGGGGAGATTCACGAACTCACCTGGCGATAGTCCCCACCTGCGCCTCGCAATCCCCTGCTTTTCGTCTACCTTGGTAAATGCCTCAGCTCGGGAGAATCAATCAGCTTATTGCCCTCCACAAATCCGATCACGGACTTTTCCTTGACGGTGGTGATCTGGGCGAAATTCTTCTGCCAACCAAAGAAGTTCCGGAAGGCTCCGAACCGGGCGACGAACTCAAGGTTTTCCTTTCCCGCGACTCTGAAGACCGCCTCGTTGCTACCACTCAGAAACCATCTTGTGAGGTGGGTGAAATCGCTTCTCTCGAAGTCATATCGGTGCACCCTCGCGCGGGAGCCTTTCTCAACTGGGATTTTCCTAAAGACCTTCTTCTTCCATTTAAGGAACAGAACCAACGCGTCAAGGAGGGCGAGATAGCTGTTATCAGAGTTCTCCACGATGAGGTATCCGACCGCATTATTGCGACCTCAAAGATCAATCGCTATCTCAATCAGACCCAACCGAGATACAAGACCGGAGATCAGGTATCACTCATTATCCAAGAGCGCACCCCACTTGGCTACATGGCTGTCATTGATCAGCGTTTTAGAGGATTGATCCACGAGAGCAGCCTGCAGCACCCCATTCGTATCGGAGAGTCGATGACCGGTTTCATCGCAGCGGTCCAGCCCGACGGCAAAATTGATCTTTCACTACAGCAGGTTGGGTATGGCCGCGTCACCCACCTGACAGACCGTATTGTAGAGGCGATGAAAAAAAATGGCGGTCGCATTCCACTGACCGACAAGAGTTCTCCCGACGAGATCGGGCGGGCATTTAACGTGAGCAAAAAGGCATTCAAGCAAGCGGTCGGTGCTCTCTATCGCCAGCGGCGCATCTCTCTCGAAACAAGTGGTATTGCCCTCATCGAAAAATCCAGTGACTGATTCACTGTTGTTGCCCGTATAAACCCACGATACAATCACGCCTCTTATCATGAGCGACGATCCAAACAACCCTCCTCTCGATCCTCTCTCTCTGCGTCTTGCAGCAGCTAACGCATTGATCCGCCGGCGACGGACGATCAAGCCTAAGGACATGTCGGAGAAAACTATCGAAAACGCTCTTCTCGCCGCAATTCTTGAAAATGCCAACCGGGCGCCCACCCATGGAATGACGGAACCATGGCGCTTTTTCGTCTTCGCTCAGGAAGGCCGTCAGCGACTGGCCGATTTCATGCAATCGCTCTACAACAAGATCACTCCCGAAGACCAACGTCGTCCTGAAAAATACGAAAAGCTAGGCACACAACCGCTCCTCGCTCCGGTTGTTATTGCCATCGGCATGGAGCGCCAGAAGACCGAGAAAATCCCGGAGATCGAAGAGGTGGCATCGGTCGCCTGCGCGGTTCAAAACATGCACCTTACCGCCAGCGCAATAGGCATGGCCGGCTTCTGGTCATCACCCCCACTGAGCTACACCGACGAGATGCGTGAGTGGCTCGGGCTGGGTGATCCTCGCGACAAATGTCTCGGTTTTTTCTATCTCGGATGGCCAAAAAATGAGGAATGGCCTGAAAGCAACCGGGGAGCGATCACCGATAAGGTGACCATGGTTTCTAAATAAGCAGCGCATGAAAATGGCCCGGATGGAGGACGGAAGTCCGGAGATCTTTTATTCCCTCCAAGGCGAAGGCCGTTTCACTGGCCGCCCCTCTGTGTTCATCCGCGCAAGCCTCTGTAATCTGTCGTGCCAGTGGTGTGATACGGCCTATACCTGGAATTGGGACAACACCGACTTCGAGCATGAATCGGGAACCAAATTTAAGCGAGAAGATCAAATCCTAAATTTCACGACCAATGAAATTATTGACGTGGTGAATCAGTATTCCTGCACGAACTACGTTTTCACCGGCGGCGAGCCCCTACTCCAAGGGAAAGCATGGGTCGAACTAATGGATGGTTTGATCGATAAGCATCAGAAATGTCACTTCGAAATCGAAACCAATGGCACTCTCTATCCCGACGATGAATTCCTCACACGAATCCATCAGTTGAATGTCTCGCCAAAACTGGCCAATTCAGATGTTCCACAGGAACGTCGTTTCAAGCAAACGGTCATCTCTCGATTGGCCTCGACAGGAAAAGCGGATTTTAAATTCGTCATTGGCGACACCATCGACTTCGACGAAGTGAAAGGCCTCATCGATACATGTCACCTCCCTTCGGAGAGCATCTTCCTGATGCCAAAGGCAAACTCCATCGAAGAACTCGAAGCAAACCAGTCCTTCGTCGCCGACTTGGCTCACAGTAACGGCCTCAACTATTCTGACAGGCTTCATCTCAGGCTCTACGGAGCGAAGCGAGGCGTCTAATACCGACCACCACTAGCATTGCCGGCAGGGTCACTTCGCCGCCGCTTTGCGCAACTTATCGAGAATCGCTTTACCGACCCCACGATCCGGGACCGGTTCGGCGATAATCTCATCAACATCGAGCAAATCGAGTTGGCGCATTGCGTGAAAGAATCGAATACCCGCTTCCGCAACTCGGCCGGAGCCCGGACTGAGCACTGAAACTTCGTCCCAGTCATGCAGATCGACGTAACCGTCTTTGGACTGTCCACGGTAACTGAGCAAGGCGTAACGCTTTCCTTCCTCCGGTGAAAAACTCTCGGGGCTTTCAAGGAGACGCAGCGGAGTCTCGCGAGGCGCATAGTGGTTAGCCAGCATGCCGGGTGCTTCGGGAGCTGACTCCTCTACATCGACGTTCTTTTCCGCAAACACCACCTTGCCGAACTTTTTCAGCTCCACCTCAGTTACCGGACCGGGACGAAGTACATGGATGATCGGTTTGTTTTCTCCGGGCTCAATTTTTACGATGGTTGACTCTAGACCCTGCCCACAGGCCCCCCCGTCAACAATCAGAGGAATCCGACCGGACAGCTGATCCACCACCGCCTGGCAGGACGTCGGACTGAGCAGGCCAAAGAGGTTTGCACTCGGGGCCGCAATCGGACCTCCAAAATTCTTCACGATACGGTGAAAAATGGGATGATTCACCTGGCGAACTGCTACCGTCGGCAGACCGCCAGTTACAATGTCCGGGATGATTGGTTTCCTCGGCAGCACCAAGGTCAAAGCCCCCGGCCAGAACGTCTCTACGAGCTGGGTCACGGTTTTGGAAACCTCTGCCGAGATCTCCGCCACTTCGTAGAGTGCCGTTTTGTGCGGCACATGGATTATAAGCGGATCAAAATGGGGGCGCTCCTTGGTAGAAAAAATCTTCTCAACAGCCTTAGGGTTCAAAGCGTCAGCTCCCAGCCCATAGACAGTTTCGGTGGGCAGGGCAACCACGTCGCCCGCCTGTAATGCAGACACAGCAGAGCGTACTGCATCGTTAGTATTCAACTCTGTATCCGTTGTCGCGATTTCTGTCTGCATGGGTCTTTCAGGCTGGGACCTTTTCCACGTCCCTCAATTCTGTTGGGCAACCATGACAAATTGGCTATGGTGCTGATAGTGAATACTTCAGACCAGCGCAGCCGCAATCTGATTTTAATCGGATTTATGGGAACCGGAAAGACGACAATTGGCAAAGGCGTAGCCAAAAGTCTCGGCTTTCGCTTTGTCGATACTGATGAACTCATCTGCAAAAAAGCTGGAAAGTCGATTCCAAAGATCTTCGAAGAGGATGGCGAGGTCGCCTTCCGTTTAATCGAAACGGAAATCCTCGAAGAGTGCGGCAATATGACTGATCAGGTGATTTCCACAGGAGGTGGAATCGTGACCGAGAAACGCAACCACCCTCTACTTCATCAAGCCGGTTACGTCGTGTGGCTCAAAGCCTCTCCGGAAACAATTTTTGATCGGGTCAGCAGGAACAAAAACCGACCACTGCTCCAAGTTGACGATCCATTGCAGACCATCAAAGAAATGCTTGAAGGGCGCATGGAACTCTATGACGCCGTAGACGACCTCTCCATCAACACCGACAAACTAACGCTCGAAGAAATCGCGTTTGGAATTGTTGAGTCCGTCCGAGTGTCATTGAAACTGACTTAACTCATCTGCCCGTCGATTCATTAACCAGCGTCTCAAGACCCTCTAGGTTTTTAATCAGAGTCTCACGAGTATCCGTCTCCATCTGATGGTCAAGGATACCAAACGGGCCCTCGTAGCCGTTCTCGATTGCCACGCGAAGCATTCCTGCCTCAGCTTCCCCTTCACCCAGTAGCAGAATCTTATTCCGCTTCGTAACTTCATCCTCGGTCATGCCATTCAGATTAAGGCAGAGCAGGTAGGGTTTCATTTTGCTAAAGGCTTCCTCCCAACGCTCAATCTGATCGTGCCCGTGATGAAAATTGTAGACGATGCCAACATTTTCATAACCTTTTGACCGCAATCCCTCGCATACAGCAACAAGACTTTTAGATTCTCCACCCCAGCCGCCGTGATTGTAGAGACCCAGAGTTCCACCGTAAGAATCAGCTTGCTTAGCAAGCGGCTCCATCGCTGCCACCGTTGAACTCACCTTCTCTTCAAAACTATCGCCACTCTCCCCCCTCACCGTATGCCAGAGTTGCGGTTGGATATCGTGCTTTCGGAATAATTCATAAGCCAGTTCGTGACCTTTCCAGAAGGCAAACATTTCAATACCGTGCTTTTGATAGGCTTCGATTTCGGCTTCAAACATCACCTCATCTCCGGGGCGCCAGTCATAGGCGCACCGCTTAAAACCGAGATCCTTCAGCATCGTGGCTCGCTCTTCCGGCCCACGCTTCGAAGCATCAAATGGCACGACGCACCAGGCCACCAAGTCATCTGGCGCCAACCCCACGGGAAGGTCCTTACCAAACGATGAGGAAAGGCAAGTCGCCCCGATTAGGGTGAATAGAAACAACAATTTCAACTTAATCATCTGCATCGCTTTCGTTTGGCTGAGAGGAAGACCTTGGGGGGCCTTTTGCTGCGGCTTTGGCTATCCGCTCAATCTCGATTCGATCGGCTTCCCGAAGTTTCTCCATCGGATACTCGACCGGACCCTTAGAGCCAGGAACGAGTAGGCGAACTTTCCCGTCACGGATCACTTCAACCGGGCCGGGCACTCCCGGCTCAGGACCTGAAAATGCGAGAAGCTGCGCCTGAATCATTTTCCCGCCAGTATTTGTCCATCCTCTCAACGGTGAGATAGCCGTGTAGGTGATCTTGCGCACTTGCGGAGTTCTCTCAGAAACTCCAACCGATGCGGTCCCGCCGCTCCCCCCTTCACCGAGACCACGCTTCATAAATTCAGTGGGAGTGGAAGGCGTCACTTGAGCGCTGATAGGTAGAATGCCCGCGATAGAGAGTAACACCAAGACAGCTTTCATAAGGTTTGAGTCTAGGTCATTTTATTCGCCTGAGTCGAACTGAATCATTTCTAAATTCAAGCAAGAGACTCTAGCGCCCTTCCGATGTAAAACGCTGCCACAGCAGCCAACCCACCAAGAAACAACATTTCCAGACCGGACCTCCACCATGACACTGAAGAAAACTTTCCTTTAGCCACTCCTAACCCAAACAAAGTCGCACCCGTCAAGACGCATGCCCAGAAGAGGGAATTGATATTCAAGCCTACGAATCGTTGCACCACAAATACCAGTAGAGGCACAAAGCCAAACACAACGAAAGAACCGAAGGTCACCAAACCCTTAAAAATAGGTGATTCATCATCTTCGATAATCCCCAGTTCATCCGCCATCATCACGTCCACCATCATGTCCGGATATTTCGCGAGGATTTCCACTACCTTATCCGAATCATCCTGAGACATTCCTTTTTCAACATAGAGTTCTTTGAGCTCCTCTTTCTCGCCTTCGGGATAATTCTGCAGTTCCCACTCCTCCCTTTCACGCTCCGCTCTTTGATATTGTTGCTCTGCACGACTGCTGAGAACATCGCCAAATGCCATCGCAATCCCATCAGCGATGAGGTTAGCAAACCCCAAAATCAAGATCACACTGGAACTAAGCGATGCCCCGGCAACTCCAGCCACAACGGCAAAAGTTGTAATCGTTCCATCAAGACCGCCATAGACGAAACTCTTGATGAACTGCCCGCCTCCCGGACGATGAGGTTCGCCGCCCTCGCCCATATCGTGGGCATGGCGCGACGCCTCGAGATCTCGTTCTCTCCAGGCCTTTTTGGCCAGGTCAATCCGGCGAGTAAACATACCGCTACTACTAAACGTCAATTGCCTCGAAAGACAATTATCACTTAAAAAACGCTCTGAGAATGAATCTCCTTAAATTACTTCAGGGACAATGAAAGGCGCCCGGTATTCGCGCGTGACTAACTTGTTGGCCATCGTATCCAGTTTCCCGTTACCTTCGGCCCACTCAGTATCAGGATTAAACTTCAACATCGGTCCATAAACGGTCGAAGCCCCATTAACGTCAACACCATTGGCGTTCAGGTGATCCGCCATCGAATCGAAGCGTTCCTCCATTACCTTGTCACCTTTGATTTGCTCAATGATTTCACCTTTCGACATCAGCGAGCCAAGACGGTGTGAAATCAACCCGGTATGACACAGCGCGCTGGAAATATGAGTTTCTTCGCAGTCGGCAAACTGGTCTTCCACTTTCCGACTTTTTACCGCGGAAATAAAGTTCGCAAAGATGTCTTCGCTGTCGTGTGGCTTGGGAACTTCCATTTCTTTTCCATCAGCATCCTTGATCCGAACCTTGCCACCAGAACTGGTATAAACACTTCCACCCTCACAAACCACGACCACTCCGATGCCCTTCTCGTCAGGGAATTTTTCGGGCGTGTTCATATTCGCGCCCCAACCATTATCTTGAAACTCTTTTGCACTCGGCAGTCCACGGGTTTCAAAAATAAGGGGCGCCGCGTCATAGTCATGGTAGACGATCTGGGTGTTAGGAGTTTCGCCGTCATCATCGTAGCCGAGACGGCCACCGATGCTCATCGACCGAGGTGCAATCTTGTCCTCACCAAGATACCACCGAGCCACATCCATCTGGTGAATTCCCTGGTTACCCATATCGCCGTTGCCGTAGTCATAGAACCAATGCCAGTCGTAATGGAAACGTTTCCGACGCAGCGGGGCCTCCGGCGAAGCAGGCCCACACCAGAGGTCATAATCGACGCCCCCCGGAATTTGACCGCCACCACCCTTGCCAATCGAAGCTCGTGGCTTGTAGCACATGCCTTTCACATACTTGATCTTCCCAAGCTTACCGTCCTGCACATGCTTCACTGCCGCCTGAATCGAACCCATGGAACGACTCTGAGTACCGCCCTGACAAATCTTGTTGTTCTTGCGAGCCAGTTTCACCAACTGCCGCCCTTCCCAAACATTGTGTGAGATTGGCTTCTCGACATAGGCATCAATTCCAGCCTGAATCGCCCAGACTCCAGCCAGCGTGTGCCAGTGGTTGGGGGTTGCTGTTGACATTGCATCAATCTCACCGCTGTCGAACATGGCCCGCATGTCAGCAAATCCCTTCACTGAAATCCCCTGGTCATCTGCCGCTTTATTGACTCGCGCGTCCAGCACCGCCGGGTCTGTATCGCAGATAGCTGCAACACGAACACCGCCCATTTTCTGATAGGCATTAAGATGCCCTTTGCCTCGACTATTCACTCCGATGACTCCAACGCGGATGTCTTCATTAGCGCCGATCACCTTAGAATTTGGCCAGGCGAGGCCGAGACCGAAACCAGCCCCAAATTTTAGCGCGGTGCGGCGATTGATTCGTGTGGTTGATAGTGACGAATAGGTTGAATTGTTCATTTCAATGCAAGCATTACAAACTGTGACATCTATCGGCAATCCCGAACCCCTCCGCAGTCACGGCAACTTCGATACGCAAAAAAGCCGCCGGGGTCACCGACGGCTTTTGGGGAAAGTTATTCAGCTGAAGAATTAATCACGGCTCATGAAAATCCGCAGGATATACCAGAAGAGCAGAGCCACACTCGCAAAAAGAGAGAGGG
>TARA_B100001093_G_scaffold105474_1_pt1 | contig 23288 bp, 41 predicted proteins | sample TARA_B100001093 | Tara Oceans TARA_B100001093 (sample SAMEA2623116) | marine metagenome | biome: marine biome (ENVO:00000447); feature: surface water layer (ENVO:00002042); material: "saline water (ENVO:00002010), including plankton (ENVO:xxxxxxxx)" | depth 5 m | reverse complement strand
AACTTTGAGTTTATGAATTGCAGTAATGATGTTGGTGAAAAGTTTACTATTGACTTTGACGAATTAGTTAAATGCGAAGAAGCAAATAAAGTTATTGCACTTGGCAATATCGCATCTGATTCATTAAAAAAAGTAAGGGTAGAACACTTTAAAATGCCGCATCCATCACCACGCAACAGACAACTTAATGATAAGCAATTTGAAAAAACTATGATACGTAAATGCTATAACTACTTACAAGGATAAATTATGAAGATACTCGTTACAGGAATGAATAAGAACCAAGTTACAGAAAACTTTTATATGAGACAACAATTAAGAGTTGTTCCATCACATTATTCTTTGTTAAGATGTTTAAGAGACATGGGTCACGAAGTTGAGCAAAGGATCGTAAAGGTTGGTGAAGACTTATCTGATTATGATAGAGTGATTTGTTTTCTTGCTTCACCTACACAAAGATTACAATTAACTTTTTATAATGGTTTATGGTCTATATTTAATATCGACAAAAGCAAACTGATATTAGCATTTGATGATTGGAAATGTCCGTGGATATTTAAAGATATACAAAAAACAAACACTAAAGAAGGCTTGCTTAAAGATTTTTTAATTGGTCAGAATGTTACAGATCCTGAAATTAGTAAAGAGTTTTTAGAACCATATACTGATAATTTATTAGAAGCAGTCGACTATCTTTCGAAAAAAGAAGCACCTGTATTATTATCCGTATTTGCTACCGGCGATATGAATAAACTTTTAAGATCAGAATATCCAGAAGATAAATTATTTAACTATAATCCAAATCCTTATCATAGAAATAGATTACCTGGTGATAGAGGAGACGTAGAATTAAGTAACTTAAACTTTTTAGAAGCACAACTACAACCGACTTATGAAGAAGACTTTGTAAGTCCAGAGAATAAAGAAAAGAAATTTAACTTTGCATCACTAGCACATGGTAAGACATTAAGCTGGTTGAAAAAGCAAGATGTACCATGGGACATAGAATACTTTGGTTCTCGTAAAGACAATCAAAGAAGACTTGGTGAAGGAGATATGTGCAAAGTTTATTCAGAACAATGGGGTTGTTTAATGCCAGGATATGAACATTCAGGTTCAGGCTGGTGGAGAGCGAGACCATTACAGGTTGCTGATGCCGGTTCAATTTTGATTGGCGATTATGAAGAGCTTATGGTATTATATGGTAATGAAGAAGCGGCATCAGTAAAAGCATCGCATCTTAAAGATATGAGTGTACAACAACTACAAGATCTAGCTGAACTCCAAAAAAAGTCGATATATATTAAACATCCGTTAAATAAAAATATACAAAAAAATGAATTGAAGAAAGCTTTAAACATATGAAAATATTAGTAGTAGGTGCAGGTTTTTCAGGTGCAGTCATAGCGCATCAATTGGCAAAAGCTGGTCATGACATACACGTCATAGATGAAAGAAATCATATAGGTGGTAACGCTTATGATTATACAAATAAAAAAGGCATTCGAGTGCATAAGTATGGTCCACATTTATTTCATACAAACAATGAGAAAGTATATAACTGGGTTACGCAGTTTGATGAATGGGTACCGTACAAGCATAAAGTCAAAGCACAACTCGATGATGGAAGGTACGTCACTTTACCAGTTAATAAAGAAACAAAAGATATCGTAGGTAAAGAAAATATTATTGATACTTTCTTTGCACCATATACATACAAGATGTGGGGTAAAACGATAGAAGAACTTGATCCATCAATTCTTAAAAGAGTACCAGTAAGAGACGATGATAACGAATATTACTTTCCTAATGATGCATATCAAGTTTTACCAAAAAATGGTTATACAAGAATATTCGAATTAATCTTAGACCAAAAAAATATTAAAGTAGATCTAGAGTTAAGATTTAGTAGAAATATGGAAAAAGATTTTGATCATGTATTTAACGCCATGCCGATAGATGATTACTTTAATTTTGTATATGGCACTTTGCCATATCGTTCAATTAAGTTTCATCATGTAGATTTACCTATGAATAAAGTATTGCCAACTGGCACAGTAAACTTTACACATGACGGTCCATATACAAGAGTCACAGAATGGAAGAACCTTCCATGTCATGGCATAAATAACCAGTATACAACACTAACCTATGAAGAACCTTGTGACTATATGGTAAACGATTTTCAAAGGTATTATCCAGTAAAAGATGTTAACGGCGAGAATAGAAAAAAATACGAACAGTATAAAAAACTTATTCGCTCGAACATGACATTTATTGGTCGTTGTGGCATGTATGTCTATGTAGATATGCATCAAGCAATCAATTCAGCATTAGTAACATCAGAAAAATTTTTGGAGAATAATAAATGAAAATAGCAATAACTGGATCAAGAGGTTTTATTGGTGGTCATCTTAAAACAAGACTTGAAAATGATGGTCATGAAATAATTGAATGGGATTTAAGACAAGATCCTCCAAAATGTATAAGAGATTTTAAAGCAGATAATATAGACTATTGTATTCATCTTGCTGCATACGCAGATGTGAGAAAAAGTTTACAAGAACCTGATATTTACTGGAAAAATAACGTAGAAAATACTACTCATATACAAAAAATATGTACATATAATGATATTCCTTTATTATATGCTTCATCTTCTTGTATACATAATTGGTGGTTATCACCATACGGTACAAGTAAAAAAGTAAATGAAGAAACTGCTTTTCCAGGTCAAGTTGGATTAAGATTTACTACTGTCTATGGTGATGGTGCTAGAGAATCTATGCTCATAGGAAAGTTAATCGATGGCCGTATCGAATACCTAACAAGACACGTAAGAGATTTTGTTCATGTTAGTGATGTAGTCGATGGAATAGTTTTATTAATGTCAAAAGATATTAAAACTTTAAAACCAGCGTACGACATAGGGACAGGTAACGGTAACGTCGTAAAAGATTTAGGCGCTATAGCAGGATGGGAAGGCATTGAAATAAAAGATGGTGATCCTTGTGAAGCACAAGATAATACTGCAGATATTACTGCAATGAAAGAATTAGGATGGGAACCAAAGGTAAAAGTTGATGAGTACATTGTTAAAAATACGGTACCGCACTAATGAAATATGCAAGTATAGTTCCTCTTATTGGAGGTGCCACAATCGCGATGCAAAATGTGTTGAATCGCAAACCGGAATATATATTAAGCTATGACGATTTCAAAGGAAACGATAATCACTTGGTTGAATATTATAAAGGAACAGTTCCCTATCATCTTTATGGAGATAATGGGGTACCTGATTTACCTAGTGTCGAGGTTATTAATACTGTTTGCCCATGTGCCGGTCTTAGTAGTCTTAGTCCTACAGCTAGCAGCGATGCTGCTGCTAACGATTGGATGCTTACCACTTCTAATTTTGTTTTGGGTACACTCAAACCTCAAGTATTCTGGGGCGAAAATGCACCAGGACTTGCTTCAAACATCGGCAGACCAGTTGTCACAAAACTCAGAAAAATTGGTAAAAAGTTTGGATATACTTTCTCTATATATAAAACGAAGTCTATCCTACATGGGTTGGGACAAGTAAGAAATAGAACTTTTTATTTCTTCTGGCAAGGTAAAAAGATTCCTCAATTTGATTTTATAAAAAGAGAACATGAAAAGATAGAAGATACTATTCGTTCCGTAAAATCAAAACCTAACGATCCTATGGACAAACCTACTAATTATGATATACCTTCTAAAAACCCTTATTATAGATACGTACTTGAAGAAATGTGTGGTGGTATAACTCATAAAGAGTTTCAAGATACTAAAATTAGTAGGTCACAAAATGCTATGGACTACATAGAATGGAATGGCGGTAACTATAAAGATGTTGCCAAATGGATGATGTCACAAGGATTTACAAAAATATCTGAAAGATGCAATGCGATACACAAGAAACTTTCTGAAGGTGGTAACATTATGAGAAAAGTGTGCCACTTTCCAAAAAACTCTATAGGTGCTTTTGTAGGACATATGCCAAAAAACTTAACGCATCCTGATGAAGACAGATATCTTACGATAAGAGAGTGTCTATCAATAATGAAACTACCTAATGACTTTATGTTACAAGGTGGTCTTAAAAATTTAAATCATATTTGCCAAAATGTACCTGTCACTACTGCAGAAGACATGGCAACTCATGTAGAAAAATTTGTTGACGGCAGATTAGATAATCAAATGCTAGATACAGATTTTTTAATTCAAGATAATACTAATCATAAGTTAAATTTTGAAAAAAGTAGTGTACAATTAGATGCTTTTATGGTATAATAATACTATTATTTGTAGGAGAAATATATGTCAATAATGGATAAACTTAAGAAGAATAGTAAAGTTGATTACACATCAATACTTGCTGATTCTAAATTTTTTAATGATAAAGATATGGTACCAACAGACGTACCTATGATGAACGTGGCTTTGTCTGGTTCAATGGACGGTGGTTTAGCGCCGGGGCTTACAGTATTAGCAGGTCCATCTAAACATTTTAAAACATCATTTGCTTTAATTATGGCAAGTGCTTATTTAAAAAAATATGATGATGCTGTATTGTTATTTTATGATTCAGAGTTTGGTTCGCCACAAGCATACTTTGAAAACTTTGGTATCGATACCTCTAGAGTATTACATACACCGATTACAAACGTAGAAGAACTTAAGTTTGATATTATTGCTCAGCTTGAAGGACTCGACAGAAACGATAAAGTTGTTATTGTTATTGATTCAGTTGGTAACCTTGCTTCTAAAAAAGAATTAGATGATGCGATAAATGAAAAATCTGTAGCAGATATGTCAAGAGCAAAAGCTTTAAAAGGTTTGTTTAGAATGACTACACCATATTTAAATATGAAAAACATTCCACTTATTGCAGTTAACCATACGTATCAAGAAATTGGTTTATTTCCAAAAGCTGTAGTTTCTGGTGGCACTGGTATTTACTATAGTGCAGATAACATTTGGATTCTTGGTCGTCAACAAGACAAAGTTGGTACAGAAATTAAGGGTTACCACTTCGTAATTAACGTAGAAAAATCTAGGTATGTTAAAGAAAAGTCTAAGATACCTATATCTGTTAGTTGGGACGGTGGCGTACAACATTACTCTGGTTTACTCGATGCTGCTTTATCTGGTAACTATGTCTCTAAACCGAGTGTAGGCTGGTACTGTAGAGTAGATAAAACTACTGGTGAATTAGTAGATCCTAAAGTTAGAGAAAAAGATACGCTTAATAAAGACTTCTGGACACCAATAATAGAAGAAACTGATTTTAAGCAGTATCTAACTAATAGGTACTCAATACTTAATAATGTTGATAGTTGATGAAAGAAGGTGTCGACTATCAAATTATTCCAGATCGATCAGATGACCAGGCTTGGAATGTCAGAGTACTCAAAGGACCATACACTGAAACAGTTCTTAAGTACGGCGTCGTTAAGTTTAATGAGATACCAAAAAACATGTCTTTTAATTTTAGTATCGTATATACACCAGATACGGAACTAAAAACAGAAGACTTAAATCTACAAGACTTTGCTGGTCATATGCTTGAAAAGATTATGGCTCAAGGTATTGAAGAAGGAAGTGTTATAACAAAAGAGGTAAAAGATGAAAGAAATAAGTAAAACTGCAAGACTATTATTAATAATGGACGAAATTGCTATAGCAAAAAGCAAATTACAGCCGGAAGATACTGGTCATATACATACATCAATTAGTTATTTGTCTAGTAGAGTTGAAGAAATTCAAAAAGAAATAGACGAAGATTTGAGAAAAGCTGCATATGCCTACTAATTTAGAACAGACCATATTAAGAAATCTTCTTACTGATGAAGACTATATGCGTAAAGTATTGCCATTTATTAAACCTGATTACTTTGCTGGTATTTACAGGATATTATTTAATGAAGCTGGTAAGTTTGTTGCTAAATACAATAAATTGCCAAATGCTGAATCATTTAAAATTGAATTAGATCAATCAGAAAAATTAAGTGAAGAGCAATACAGTATGGCAATTGACATTGTTCCACAATTATTTAATAAAAATGATGTTGATGAAAAATGGTTACTTGATACTACTGAAAAGTGGTGTCAAGATAGAGCAATATATAATGCTATTATGGAATCAATATCAATTATTGATGGTAAGCATGAACAATTAACTAAAGGTGCTTTACCTGATTTATTAAGTAAAGCTCTTGGTGTTGGATTTGATTTAAAAGTTGGTCATGATTACACAGAAAACGTAGAAGAACGATATGAGTTTTATCATACTGAAGAAGATAGACTTCCATTTGATTTAGAATACTTTAATACAATCACTAAAGGTGGTGTTCCACGTAAAACTCTTAACATTGCTCTTGCTGGTACTGGTGTTGGTAAGTCTTTGTTTATGTGTCACGTTGCTGCCTCATCTTTAGTTCAAGGCCATAACGTATTATATATTACAATGGAAATGGCCGAAGAACGTATAGCCGAAAGAATAGATGCTAACTTACTTAATGTGCCTATTGATCAACTTGATAAATTATCGAAAGATATGTTTACGACAAAAGTAAATGATATTGCACGTAAAACAACTGGTAAATTAATAATAAAAGAATATCCAACTGGCTCTGCGCATTCAGGTCATTTTCGTGCTTTACTTAATGAACTTAAATTAAAAAGACAATTTGAACCAGATCTAATCTTTATTGATTATCTAAATATATGTTCAAGTTCTAGAATGAAAGCAATGGGAGGATCAATTAATTCATATACTTACATTAAAGCAATTGCTGAAGAACTACGTGGCCTTGCGGTCGAATTTAACTTACCGATCTTCTCTGCAACGCAAACGACTCGTTCTGGTTTTAGTAACTCAGATGTTGGGTTGGAAGATACCAGTGAGTCTTTTGGATTACCCGCAACCGCGGATTTAATGTTTGCATTAATATCTACCGAAGAACTTGAAAAGCAAGGTCAATTTATGGTTAAGCAATTAAAAAACAGATATAATGATCCAACTCAGCACAAAAGATTTGTAGTTGGTGTTGACCGTAGCAAAATGAGATTATATGATGTAGAAGAAAATCAACAAACTTTAACTGATGATACACCAGTATTTGATAAGACACCAACTGGTCAAAGATTTAAGGATTTTAAATTATGAGATTATTTTTTATTTTAGGAATATTAGTAGCAGTTTATTTGTTTATTTTTGGACTAGGAACATTTAAAAACGTAGAAGCAGGTGAATGGAATGACAAGCCGGTTATGTGTGAACAAAAAGATATAGCACTTAAAGCGATAAAAGATAAAGGCGAGATTCCATTGATTACCGCGATACAGAGCACTAAAGTTCGTGATACAGATGGGTTAAGCGATGTACCAGCACACGTACCATTACAGATATTTGTTAATATAAATACAAAAACATTCAGCATATTGGAATTTCATCCATCATACAACAGCATATGCATCATTGGATACGGCGATGACTGGACAATGTTAGGAGAAAAAAGTTAATGGAAATGTCAGCAAAGTTAATTTCATATAGTAAACCATCTGAATTTAAAACTTATGATGATTATATTGATCCTCCAAAAGGGTGTGAAGATCTTATAGCATACTGTGCAAGAGTTTCTAATCCATCAGGACAATCCAGTAATGCTACTAATGCTAAGTTATTGAACTATTTAATTAAGCATCAGCACTGGTCACCATTCGAGATGGCAAGTGCTTGTATTGAGATTAATACTACAAGAGATATTGCAAGACAGATACTAAGACATCGAAGTTTTAGTTTTCAAGAGTTTAGTCAAAGATATGCAGATCCTCTTAAAGAATTGGATATAAGAGTAACTACAGAATGCAGATTACAAGACGATAAGAATAGACAAAATAGTATTGAAATTACTGACAGCGATGAGAAAGCTGCATTATCATTAGATTGGATGAAGGCACAAAGCGAAGTTGTAATCGCTGCAAAGAAAGCTTATCAGTTTGCAGTTGATAATGGTATCGCTAAAGAACTTGCACGTAAAGTTTTACCTGAAGGATTGACTTCATCAAGACTTTATATGAATGGTACAATAAGAAGTTGGATTCATTTCATAGAACTACGTTCAAGTAATGGTACACAAAAAGAATGCATAGACGTCGCAAGAGCCTGTGCTGAAGCCATATCTAAAATATTTCCAATGATAGGAGACATGCATGAATAAGTACACTCAAGACATGGCCGGAACTGGTGATCATGTAACATTACCGGATGAGCCTAAGAAAATATATGAATCGCCAGATGGTGGTAAAACTGTATATGAAAGAAATTTTGGTGAAACTGAACGTAGATTAGTTGATGATGATCCGGAACCAGAACGATACTATGATTGGATATTATGGTCATTACGACAAAAAATGAAAAAAGATCAAAAAAAGTTCAATTAACTGTGTACATTCCCTTAAAAGTATGGTATAATATATCTATTAAAATAAAAAAAGCGGAGAATATTATATGAGTAAGCCAATTTCAGTTAAAAGATTAAAGGATCATATCTTAAAAGGTGATACTAAAGAAATGGTAAGAGTCTTATCCAGAGCCTTACCTCATCAAATCAGACAAGAAGTCAATGGTTCAAAGGTTCAAAAAGAACTTCTTAAAAGATATGTTATGGTTAAAGAAGTAGAAGCAATGTTAATTAAGGGAGCTATATAATGGGAATACACATTGGTAAACACGAAAGAGCGTCAACATCATGGATAGGTAGGTTTGATCCTAAAGATCCTAGAGACATGGCAGAATTTGCAATGGTTAAATCGATCGTACGTGCATGTAATTCTGAAACTGTAAAGTTTAGAGTTGAAAAGAAAGGTAGAAAACCAATTAACGGTTTTACTTACTTTGGTGATTGCGTAGGTGGTATCAAGAATGCCACACTATGGGATGTTTATGTTTATAAAAGAACTTATGATTATTATAATAACAAAAGGATTGGTTAATGATTATTGTTGATTACAGTGGTATCGCTATAGCAAGTATTATAATTAATAAAACGTTTGATGAACAACTAATTCGTCATATGATTCTTAACTCTCTTAGAATGTATCGCACAAGATACAAACAAGAGTATGGTGAATTAGTTCTTGCTGTCGATGCATCAAATAACTGGCGTAGAAAAGCTTTTCCACAATACAAAGCAAGTAGAAAGAAAACTCAAAAAGAATCTACGTTTGATTGGGGTGAAGCATTTAGAATACTTAACATGGTAAGAGAAGAAATTGCAGAAAACTTTCCATATAAAGTTGTACGTATTGATGGTTGTGAAGCCGATGATATTATTGGTACATTAGTAACTAGAAATCCAGATCAAAATAATGATTTTAATCCAGAAAAGATTATGATCGTATCTTCAGATAGAGACTTCTTACAATTACAAAAGTATAAGTATGTAAGACAGTTTTCTCCACTTCTCAAGAAAGAATTGATAGAAGAAAATCCTAGGCTGTATCTACAAACACACATTATTAAAGGCGATAAAGGCGATGGCGTACCAAATATTTTATCTGATGATAATGTATTTATCGAAGGTTTCAGACAAACACCAATAACTCAAAAGAAGATAGATAATATTATAGAAGATCTAGAAGAAGGCGAGTTGTTATATGCAGCGTCTTGGTATCGTAACTATTGTAGAAATAAAAAATTAATCGATCTAAGCGAAACACCAACAGAGCTTAGAAAAGAAATTATAAATAATTTTATGGACCAAGATCTCTCTTCATTACATAGTAAGAAAGGTAAAGTCTTTCCTTACTTAGTAGAGAAGCGTTGTAATAATTTAATTGGAAGTGTACAGGAGTTTATTTAATGAAACAATATGTTTTTGAAGTCCTAGAAGAAATGGCAAAGCAAAGAAGTCGCGATGAGAAAGTTCGTGTTTTAAAAGAAAATGAAACATGGGCTTTAAAAGATATTATAAGAGGTTCAATGGATTCTACAATCAAATGGAATCTACCTGAAGGCGAACCACCATATACTGCAGCTGCAGCGCACAGTCATCCTACTAATCTAACAAAACAAAACGGTCAGTTCAAGTATTTTGTTAGAGGTGGACCAGGTGATAAGATGCCAAAATATAAGAAAGAGCAAATATTCATAGGTATACTAGAAGGTGTACATCCTGAAGATGCCAAGCTCGTACTTAATATGATTAATAAAAAGAAGATCCCCGGAATTTCCAAACCAGTTGTAGAGGAGGCCTTTCCAAAACTACTACAGGACTAACTCTACAACCTTACGAAAGGTAAAGAGATGGTACTACAACAACTTGAAAAAGACTACGGACTAAAATTTAAAAAGAGAGGTAGAATTAATCGTATGGAAAAGATCGATAAGAAAAGAGATTTCATAAGAAAAAAAGTCAAGTTATTAAAAGTACTGGAGGATAAATTTCAAATCAATTAAAAGAATAACTGTTTACAAACTGTGAAAAACATGATACAATTATATTATTTAAAAGGTGAAATATGAATATTTTTATACTAGACGAAGATCCACATGTAGCAGCACAAATGCTTTGTGACAAGCACGTTCCAAAGATGATTATCGAATCAGCTCAAATGCTAAGTACCGTACATCGTATGCTTGATGGTACACCAGAAAAACGTAGGTCAAAGTCTGGTAAAACAATGCAAACGTATTATTCTTTTGGCGATATACGTGATGACTTATATTATCTTGCAGTACATAAGTATCACCCTTGTACTACGTGGACTGCTGCAAGCCTTGCAAACTACAACTGGCACTACGCACATTTTGTTGAGATGTCTAGAGAATTTAAATTTCGTAGAAATAAAGATCATATAACTTTTAAAAAATTAGGTCCTATATTAGCTGCTCCTCCTATAAATATACCAGATATAGGTCTTACCGAATTCGTACAAGCCATGACTCACTATCCTGATTGCATGGTTCCTGGCGATGCAGTTCAAGCATATAGAAACTACTACCACAAAGCAAAACCTTTTGCTAAGTGGGATTGGGGAAGATCGGCACCTGACTGGTGGAAAGGATTTCAAGTTGCCTAGATATACAGTAAAGCCTTTAGAAGAAGGCGATGAATACGATATACAATGTAGCGCAGAAGAGTTACAACTCTATTTAAAGAAACACAATTGCATAAAAGTTCTTAGGTTTCCTAGTGTTATTGGTGGTCATGGAAGTCTCTTGTCAAAAACCGATCAGGGTTGGAAAGACAATTTACAGAGAATAAAAGAAGGCTCTGGTAGAGGTAACACTATAAAAACTTAGGAGAATAAATTGAAATTTTTTATTATAGTATCTTTTATAATGGCAAATACTGCAGCACTAGATAGACCACTTTATGTATTTCAAAACCCGAGCTTTGAAAGTGCCGACGAGTGTAAAAATTATGTGGCTGTTATGCATCAAAGAATATATTCAGCGGCCAGCGCATCATATAATTATAAACATACGCCTGAATCGATTTATTGCTTACCTTACGATGAAGTAAAGGAAATATTTCAATATAATTATGATAAGAAGGAAAAGAAAAATATTTAGTCATGACAAAATTGATATCGGATATAAAGACTTGGTTGCTACAACTACAAACACAGGGAGAACTTATAATACTCCTGATGGTAAGTCTTATCCTAGTATCACAACAGTTTTAAGCATACTCAGTGAAGATGCCATAAGAGCATGGCGTGAACGAGTAGGCGTAGAACAAGCAGATATAATTAGTGGTAAAGCGTCTAGACGCGGTACAAAAGTACATAGTATAGTAGAAAAGTATTTAAATAATGAAGATACGACAGAGTTCTTACCACACATCAGACAAAGCCTCGCAAATCTCAAACCTGTACTTGATGAAAGTATTGGAACGATATTCGGTCTCGAGGTGCCTCTATTTAGTCATCATTTACAATTAGCTGGAAGATGCGATTGCATTGCACAGTTTAATGGTGTACCTTCAATAATTGATTTTAAAACTTCTAAATATATTAAGAAGAAAGAAAGAATCACAAACTATTTCGCGCAAGGTGCAGCTTATGCCATCATGTACGAAGAAAGAACGGGAATGAAAATACCAAATGTAGTAATCATTATGGATGTTGATCATGAAAAACCGTGTGTGTTCGTAGAACATAGAGATAACTGGACTAAATTATTAGAGGATACGATTGATGAATATAGAAAAAGAAAATTATTTGGACACTGACATGTCAATAGGATTAACTAGAATTGTACAACTTAGATTTGAGTTTGAGCAACTTACTAAGGGTTATAATATGTCAGAAGGTTCTAATATAAATAACATAGAATGGTTTATAGAAAATGGCCACAGGTCAAATTCTCTTCGTAATGGTTTTAAAGACGCTTTAAAAATAGCGAAGATAATAAAGGAGTTCTATAATGGCAGCGCAAAAGAAACTAGAAAAAGAAAGTCAATACGCGCACCTAGATATTGACGGCGATGGTATCGTTACAGATGAAGAGCTTGACATGGATGAAAGAATGATGCGCTTAGAAAATGAAGATAAAAGACAAGATGCACAAAGATACATGGCATGGTTTGCTTTAGCTGGAATGTTACTTTATCCATCAGGTGTGGTATTTGCTTTACTGATAGGCTTAGATCAAGCTGCAAAGATACTAGGTGATATGGCTGCAGTTTATTATGTTTCTGTAGCAGCAATTGTAGCAGCATATTTTGGTACACAAGCATTGAATAATAAGAATAATATTAAAAAATAATTATAAGGTTTTGTTATGAAAAGATTGATTTATCAAGTTTATACCGGAAAGAAGTCAAAGTTGTATGATCATTGTACAGCTTCGGTTAAAGCATATGCTGCTGACATAAGCAGTAAAGAAAAACCGCAAAACCGTGTAGACTACATAGTCCAAACAGTTCCAAAAATGATGATTAAGCCAGACGTATTTGCTACAAATCGTAGTAAAGAATCGTATGAAAAATACGGTGGATTCTTACCGATATATGAAAAAGAAAACGCATTTGATTATTGGAGTAAATACGATCAAATAGCAATCATAGATGCAGATATCTGGATTAGACCAGATTCTCCTAATATATTTAACGAGTTAAATTTTGAATCAGATTTCGCAGGTGTCATAGAAAGAACGGCACCAATATTGCCGTGGTATAAACAAAAATTAGCCGGCTATACAAGAATGCAATATAGTAGTTTAGATGACGTTGATTGGAAATGGAACAATGACGGTGGCCATTTTTATAACATGGGTTTAATGCTATTAGATAGAAATATTATTAAACACTTAAAAGGTCAAACTGGAAAGCAGTTTATAGAGAGACCTGAGTTTAAAAGATTTGTAGATGGTTTAGGCGCATGGAAATGGAGCACTGATCAGACTCTTTTAAACTATTGGATTAAGAAAGAAAATATGATTCAACAAGAATTAAGTTGGAAATGGAACGCGTTATTTACTGCGATACCGAACGATAAAATTAAAGAAGCATATTTCGTACATTTCTTTCTTAAAGATAAATTACCGAATCATGGTGAAAATGTTCAAGAGTTGATGGAGATTGTACAATGAAAATTGCAACTGCAATAAGCGTAGGCGACTATTTAGATAGATTATCGATACTAAAAATTAAAAAAGAAAAAGGACTAGACGTTGAGAATGAATTAACAAACTATCATCATAGGTTAATTGATTTAGACGATGGTCATGACTATTATTTAAATGTAATAAAAGCCATAAACTTACAGCTATGGGATTTAGAAGATGCTAAGAGAAAAGACGTAGAAAGATACAGTAAGAAAGAATCTGATACTGCATTTTTAATTACGCAACTTAATGATTTAAGACATGAGACTAAGAAGCGGATAGACATCTATTTCGGTAGCGATTTTACAGAAAAGAAAAGCCATTGAAACACATCGCATTAAGATCAAAAAGTGTAAGAAGTGGTGACAGGCCATACACTACACCGGGTCTAGGTGATAGAGTTCATAGTGCTATGATTGCATATCAATATGGAAAAGCTCATAACTCACCTGTTACGATACATATCACTGATGATAAATGGAGTATTGCTGGTGGTAAGCCATCAGGTAAAAAGAAAAAATCTTGGATAGAAATACTGTCCTTGTTTCCTTCTGATACATTATACTTAGAGCCACATCCTGTAGAAAACTTATCAGAAGTTGATTGGATTAAATATTTAAAATCTGAAGGATATGACGCATACATTTATCACTACGCAGATACAATTCATATGCATCCTAACGAGACTCGTGTCGGTATTGAAATGTCACAATATATAAAAGAGTCACCTAAGTTAAAACCTATTGTTGATAATGGTTGGTTGCCAGATGAATTTATTACTGTACAGTGGGATTCTACTGATTCACAAAGAACGATACCAGAAGCAATGAGAAAAGAAATACATGATAAGTATGGATGTCCAGCATTATACGTAGGTGGCGAAGGTAAAGGATTATTAAAGAGTTCAATACCACACATTGGATTAGCAATGGCAAATGCAAAGTTTCATGTTGGTAGTGATTCTGGTATGATGCATGTAGCTCAATTATATATGAATTATGAAGACATACATATATATGACAGTCCGGGTTCATATAGGTCTCACCACTTAGTAAGAGCAATTAGCAATGGAAGTAAATATTTTAAGGTATAATTATCATGATGGCAACTCATACAAATAAAGATTCAAGAAACATTACACACTTAATAAAGCCAGATACTGTAGGCGCAGAAATTGGTGTTTGGATGGGTAATACATCAACTTTATTTCTAAAGAATAAGATAAAAAAACTTTATATGGTCGATGCTTATTCTATAGAACCTTACAAAGATAATAGTGAAATGAGTTATCAAGAGTATCTTGCAAAATATCAGCCTATTACTGGTGAAATCGCACCAGCAGGATTTCAAACTTTTTACGATAGAGTTTATGCTGAAATAAAAGAAAGATTTAGAACTTATAGCGAAGTTGAAATATGTAGGATGACGTCAGACGAATGGTTCGAACAGTATCTCGTATCTAAAGGTCATGGCAACGATGAGATGCTAGACTGGATTTACGTAGATGGAGACCACTCTTATGAAGGCTGCCTTAAAGATTTAGAAAATTCTTTGCAGGTTGTTAAGGCTGGTGGTTTAATTATAGGTGATGACTATGGTTGGCCAGATGCGAAATGGCAAAAGCCTGGTGTTACCAAGGCAGTCAATGAGTTTATAAATAAAAATAAATTAACAAACATGTTTAGACATGGAATGACACAATACGAGATAAGAATATGAGCACAAACCCTTTTGATATACCAGTCACTAACACATGGCAGCCACCTCAGGTTATTGAGCCGATGAAAACATATACCGTCACATATGAAGTTGATGGTCCAGATATTCCAAAGATTGCACATGAGATTGCAATTGGCCAAAGCATAGGAAATCCTAACATCAGGTCTGAAATTGAAAATGCGCCAAACATTAAAAGGTACCAAGCTCAAATTAAATCAGTTGAAGGTGATATAGTCAAGATAGAATTTCCAAAAAGCGCATTTATATGGCCAAATATAAATCAATTAATGTGTATTATGATGGGAGGTCATACTGATATTATCGGTGTTGATAAGTGCAGAGTTATTGATATTGATATAGATGTAGATTATATGAAACCAGTTCAAGGATTATCAGGCTGGAAAGATCGTTTAGATGCAGAGCATCGTCCTCTTTTTGGCGCAATTATAAAACCTAAATCAGGACTGAACATGGAACAATACATGGAGATCGTAAAATGTATGATTTATGGCGGAGCAGATTTCATTAAAGAAGATGAAATCATGGCTCAAAATCTTTACTTGCCACTAGAAAAAAGAGTCGAAGCTGTAGAACATTTAAAAGCTATATCTAGTTGGAAAGGATATTTTGCATACTGTATAAATGCTGATCCACTTGAGTTAGTAAAAAATATTAAAATTATACACTATTATACATGTTCAGATAATGTTGTAGGTGGATGCCATATTAACTTTTGGTCAGGCCTAGGTGCATATACTGCAGCAAGAGGATTTGATATCGCCACGCATTACCAAAGATCTGGAATAAGAATTCTTACAGATCCAAGTAACAAATATTCGATAGCTTGGCCAGTGCTCGCTAAGTTAGGATGTTTAGCTGGTGTAGATAGTATGCATGTTGGAATGTTAGGTGGCTACTATCCTGAAGGTGAGAGTGAAGAAGAAACTTTAGAAGCGATAGACATGTGTACAAAATACAATGTCATACCTTCGTTAAGTTGTGGTATGAATCCAGTCTTAGCAAGAGAAATAAGAGAAAGAATTGGCACTAATTTTATGGCGTCTGTTGGTGGCTGGTTACACACCGGCGATAGTTTAATTAAGAAAGTTCAAGAAATGAGAAAGGCTATGGACACATGAAAGTGATACTACCGATGGCTGGAAACGGCCAACGTTTTTTTGATGATGGATATATTTTACCTAAGCCTCTAATAGACATTAACGGCAAACCTATGTTTAAGCGTGTGGTTGACAACTTAAGATTAGGTGATGACGTTCAGTTAAATTGTATCGTAAGAAAAGATCATGTCGATCTGTATGAAATTGATAAGATAATAAAATCATATTATGATAACGCAAACATTATTGTAGCGCCCGGTCTTACTGAAGGCGCGGCCTGCACTGTAAGGTTGGCGACTTCCATGTTTGGTGGAGAACCTATGATCGTTGCAAACTGTGATCAACTTATGGTATGGAATAACGAAAAATTTTATAAGATAATTGAACACGATCTTTATCCAGGCGGTCTTATACCAGTTTTTATTCCTGACCATGAAGAACCTAAACACAGTTATGTTGATGTCGATGCGTATGATAAATTACTTCAACTTAAAGAAAAAGAAATCATAGGTAGTCTTGCTACTGTCGGCGTCTATTATTTTAGTGATGAGGTAAAATGGATCAAGGCGCATGAAAAACAGATGGCTGTAAACGATAGAACTAATAACGAATTTTACTTAGCACCTACTTACAATTATTTAGAAGAAGACGTTGGAATATTTCGTGTAGAAAAAATGATTGGTATGGGAACACCAGAAGAACTAAATGATTTAAAAAATAGTGAATGGTGGGATAAACTGGATACGTTATAATGAAACCTGCAATTTGTATATCTGGCGTAGCCAGAGGAAATATCAATAGAAATATAAGACACTTAAGAAAAGCTTTTCCTGATGTACCAATGTTCTTTTCTTCTTGGACAGAAACAAAAAATGGTATGTCCGAAGAGTTTAAGTCAACATATTATCCTGAACCACATATACATTATAATCCGTGGTGTGAGTGCGTAACCGATAATCCTCATCCTAAGTATCATGCATATAAAAAAGATTTTATTAATAAGACTGGTATGTCTAATCAGGCAAAATTAATGAATGCTACAAAACAGCTTATAGGTCATGCTTATCAAGTTGCAGACCTACCTGAAGAATATGATATGATAATTCGCACTCGATGGGACACCATAGTATCCGAACATTTAAATTATAATGCGTATTTAAATCAATCATATGATGAAAAGATGGCTATTGGATTTGCTATCCGTGGAGGTAGACACGTTAAACTTGATAAATTTAAAGACATAGAACATGTTTACATTACACCTGAAACTGATCAGACTTGGAGTCGTGACTGGTCCTATTGGCTAAATGATAATTTAATATTCCATAGAAGAGACATGTATGACTGCGACTTAGTTCATAAGATGCATAAAGAAAAAAGACTTTGGCCTGCTGAGTACGGGTGGTATCAACTGTTAAGTGTAATGGATAATCACCATTGTGTTTACGGAGGTGCCGCACTGGAAAAGTTTTCTCATGCTTGACACTCTTTTTAAAAGGTATAAATCAAATAGAGAAAACTATTCTTTATTTTACGAAGAACAGCTTTTTCAGTACAGGCACAAACCAATAAACATATTACAAGTAGGTGTAGAAAATAGCATACCAGCGTTTCACAGATTCCTACAAAGATCTAACATTTATTGTATCGACGAATTTGACAAACAACAACCGGATAAATATCAATACTTAAACGATAAAAGAATATTTTGGTCAAGGTGCGATACCGGTAATCAGAAAAGTATAAATGCGATTATGAAAGATGTATGGAACAAGCCTAGGTTTGATATCATAATAGATAATGTTAATAACTTTGCATATACAAGACGCGAGTATCTTAAAAGATACTGTATTGGAAAATATTATATCGAAGACGGTGATGAAGTAAAGGTGATGAAATGAAAGCTTTTGCAATAGTTGTTAAAGACAACAAACTTTCTGAAGCCGGTTACAGAGAACTTAAGGAAAGTTATATTAAGTACGGATATGATGATGATCTTGAATCGCACTACGCTTTGCCTACAGAAAAAGTTTTAGGTTTCTCTGGTGGAAACGGTCTCGTATGGAAATATCCATGGGAAGGTAAAGAAACAGACTTAAAAACAGGTTTGATAAAGTCTGCATATCCTACACAAAATAAAGATAAACGTATATCTTGTTTCTTAAGTCACTGGTACTTGTGGCAAAAATGTAAGCAGCTAGATGAGATGATAATGATTTTTGAACATGATGCAAGAATCATTAGAAAACTACCTTCAGATAGAACTTTTAGAAACTCTGACTTTGATATCATAGGTATAAATGATCCATCAATGGCTACAAGAAAATCAAAACTATATCATGACATGATACTTGAAAGAGTAGATTTTTTTCAACCTGTGCCTCGTATCGATGAATTTAACGTTCCGCAAGGATTAGCTGGTAATTCTGCATATGTAATTAAACCGGCAGGTGCTGTTAAGATGCTGCAGCTTGCACAAGAACACGGTATGTGGCCTAATGATGCATTGATGTGTTATCAACTCATAGAAAAATTAGGCGTAACACGTAACTTTTATACAAGAGTACAAGGATTGAGGTCAACGACAACACTATGATAATGTACGTAATAACAATGATGGACAATGAAAGATCTGTTCAAGTCGCAAATAGATGTATTAAAAGCGGACAAGTGTTCGGTTATGGTATTAAAAAACATAAAGCGTATACGCCACAAAATTGCGATGTATACGAAGAACTTAAAAAATTAAAGTATAATAAAAATGGCTTTGTTGAAAAGTATAGTAGACCAGAAAATTGTATCGCTGGTTTCTTAAGTCATCACAGTTTATGGAAGAAATGTGTTAAACTACAACGTCCTGTTTACATATTTGAACATGACGCAGTTTTAGTAGGAGACGTCCCATCACTACCAATGTTTGACATATTAAGCTTAGGTAAGCCATCATATGGAAAATTTAATACTCCATCTTTTATAGGATATGGATCATTAGTTTCTAAACCGTACTTTCCTGGTGCACACGCATATCGTGTAACTCCAAAAGGTGCACAACAACTTATCGATGAAGCTGTATTTAGTGCAGGTCCTACGGACATATACATACATTCAAGCAAGTTTACTTTAGGTGAGTACTATCCTTGGCCAGTAGAAGCAAGAGACTCATTTACTACAATACAACAAAAAGCAGGTTGCTACGCAAAACATAATTATGGCGAATCCTACGAAATTATATAATGAAGCTTTTTTAACTGGCTGTGATAAGAACCATGAATGGTTTTTAGAATGGTTTATAGGTAATTACAAAAAGCATAACAAGACGCCACTTGTCTTTGCTAACTTTGGAGTCACAGAGTCAGCTCTTCAGTACGTAAGAAAAAACGTGCATGCCGTAATGGACATGACTAAATCACCTGAGAAAGGCTGGTTTAAAAAACCATTATCAATGTTAAGTTGTCCTGCCAAGAAGACAGTATGGATTGATATGGATTGTGAAATAAAAGATAATATAGATAATATATTCGGTCTACTAGAACCAAAAAAATTAAATATGGTTGAAGATAAACCGTGGACTAAAAGACGTAATGAAGTCTGGCATAATTCAGGCATCGTAGGATTTATAGATAAACCTGTAATACTAACACAATGGGCGAAACAAGTGAAAGCAAATCCAAAAGTTGGCGATCAAGAAGTATTACACTCAATGCTAAATCCTATTACAAAGATAGGTGCAGTTAATGACTTACCTAACGAATATAACGTCATGAGAATACAAACAGAAAACGATGATTATCAAGGGAAGATAAAAGTAATGCATTGGACTGGACGGAAAGGTAAAGAGAAGATTAGGAGTATGTTATGAAAGTAGTTCATATTGTAGGAAACGGTGATCAAGCCAGTTTATTTCATAAGGAACAACGTAACGGAATGAAGTTAACCTGTAACATTCCACCGTGGCCAGTCGCAGGCGCTTATGGAACTATCATGGTAGATTTTAAAATGATGCGTGCACTGCATGAAGGATCACTTACAATTCCTGGTGACTGGATCTTAGGTATGAGACCAAAGATATGGATGGATCAACAGCCTACATTTTACGTAAAACACTCTCACCAAGTAAAAGAATTTTATACAGTACTTCCAAAGTACGTGGCAAACTATACAGACTTTAACTGCGGCCACATGGCAGTTCACTATGCAGCAAATAAAATTAAAGCAGATGAAGTTCATCTATATGGATTTGATTCTATATTTGATTTTAATCTAAGAAGTTGTTCTGACTTCTACCTTAATTCTGACAGAGGTAACATGAATAATCATAGGCTGGCAAATAATTGGCGACCAGTTTGGCAGAACATGTTTAAAGAATTTTCAAATACAAAATTCATAATGCACCATATTCATGATGCAGTTAAATTTCCAGTACCTGATAACGTTTCAGTAAAAACGTATGATTCTAAAGCTAAAATGGATTTAGTTAACTAGTTCAACACTTTTTTTCAATTAAGTGAAAAAAAAGGTGTACATTTCCTTTTTTTTATGGTATAATATATCTATAAAATAAAAAATTAAGGAGTTGAATTATGAAGCATTTAAATAATCTAATAAAAGGAACAATCGCAGATTCTAAAGCACCTTGGGCTATTAGCGAAGATATGTCTGATATGTACAAGCAAGATGCTAAAGATTTCAAGCATATTCTTAATATGATTAAGGATAAGAATTATTCTGGTGCAAAGAAGTTAATCCAATATATGGACACACTTCCTAGAGAAAACGCAGTTGTAGCAATTGCACACGATCTAGGTGTTGATTGGGTTGCCGAAAATCTTAGGTACGAAGTTACAATTTAATGAATTTTTTCCTTTACATTTATAGAAAAGTATGGTATAATAATATTATAAAATTAAAAAGGGAGTTAAAAAATGGCTAAAATGAAAAATTATATGATGGATGTTGAAGAAACAGTTTGTAACAGCGTTGACTTAGAAGATATTATCACAGATTCTGACACATGTGAAATAGCGTCAGACATAGTCTGCAGTCTTTTATCTAAGACACTATCATCTTATCAGCTTAAAATTGCCAAAGACTATGTAGAAGAAGTTTGGTGTGAATTTTGGGGTAGATATGCATAATCCACAAACATACGTAAAAGGAATGTTAGTAGGCGCATTAGCATTCCTTGGTTTAAGTTTTTGTAGTCCACCTGCACCAGCAAATACAATTAAAGGTACTGCATTTGAACAAATTACATGTTTAGCGGATAATATATATTGGGAAGCACGTAATCAACCAGTAAGAGGTATGTTTGCAGTTGCATTTGTAGTCGATAATCGTGTTAGTGATAAACGGTATCCTGACACGTATTGTGAAGTAATAAAGCAAGGTCCAACAAGGCCATCTTGGAAAGATAAAACAATATTATTTCCAGTTAAAAACAGATGTCAATTTAGTTGGTACTGTGACGGTAAAGGCGATGATATACCATTGTATGACAGACAAGTATATAGAATCGCTATTGAGATAGCTAGGATAATATTCTTTGGCCAATATAATGAAGATATAACAGCAGGCGCAACACATTATCATGCAAACTATGTTTTTCCAGCATGGAGAAAAACCAAGACAAAAACACTTATTGTAGGTGATCATATATTTTACAGATGGGAAAAATGAAAGAAGATTATAAAGTAGATCCACTGTCTATAAAGTTTGACCAGACAAAGCAAGATACGAGAAGAGACGCTTGGGATAGAGATTACATGGGCCAATATTACGTAAAACGTGAGCCGCCGACTACTAAAAAAATATCAAACGCGGCACCAGTTTTTGTATTTGCATTTTTTTATGTTGCAATATTAGTAATGATAGGTAGTATTAAATGAAAAATGAATTTAAAATAGTTGTAAAAGCTCCTAATCAAAAAACATGGATAGCAGAATACAGCACCAATAAAGAAGAACTACAAGAAAAAGCAGCAGCTATGATGAAAGAAAATCCAGATTGGAACGTATTGGTCGTTAAACAGCAATACAATGTGTCTTAAATGAGACAGTTTATTTACGATAGTTGGAACGGTATAATGAATGCGGATATTAACCCACTTAAAAAAATACCGCATACAAATACAAGACATATGGTACTTCAAGTTTTAGCGTGGATGTGGTGCATTGTATTTAGTAGTTACTTTGGTAGCATGTGGATTTTTGGCGTTACTACTGTTGCTCATATATTTGTACTAGCGGCTATCGCAGTAACAGTCGCTACTTTTGAAACTGCAAAAAGACGTCCACAGTTTTTTTTAAGATTAGAACAAAGAACAAATGGATATCATACACCAAGCAGAACAAGACACATGTGGTATAATGGCAAAAGAATTAAATTAGATGATAACGACCCCGGAGGCGAGCATGAATAAAACAAAAGAACCGAAAGGTGAATATAAGTTTAATGAAGATAATTATGTAGAAGAGTTACAAAGAGTAATTGACTCGACTTACACTGGTCACTATTCTAGACAGCACTTTCAGGCTACAGAATTTATTATTGATGGCGGTCATGGTACAGGTTTCTGTATCGGTAATATTATGAAGTATGCTCAAAGATATGGCAAAAAAGGTACCAGTGATGATGCTCGTAAAGATTTACTGAAAGTATTACATTACGCTATCATTCAGTTATATGTTCATGATATGGATGAATTCGATAAATGCGCAAGTGTAGATTCTGATCAAGAATATAAATATGACACTGATTAATGTATAAATAGTATTACATTAAACGTTCACCCGTAAAGGGCGGAAGTA
>TARA_B100001093_G_scaffold508406_1_pt1 | contig 23328 bp, 29 predicted proteins | sample TARA_B100001093 | Tara Oceans TARA_B100001093 (sample SAMEA2623116) | marine metagenome | biome: marine biome (ENVO:00000447); feature: surface water layer (ENVO:00002042); material: "saline water (ENVO:00002010), including plankton (ENVO:xxxxxxxx)" | depth 5 m | reverse complement strand
TTTTTAAGAAGTTAAATAACACTAAAATAAATTATATAGCTTATCCGCTAAAAAATAAGTAAGACCTAAAGTTAACGGATAAACAATAAATAACCAACAAAAAGAAAGGAGACCTACTTGAATCAAAGATTGAAAACCATTATCTAAAAATATTGTAACAAAATCGTACCATGTTAAGACACCAATTTTTTTAACTAATACATTTACAATAATTGCAATTATTAATACACACAAACCACAAAAATATATTCTAAACATAACTTATTTTATTAGCTAATGACACAATAAAGAAAAATCAACTTAGTTATATGATTTATTTAAATTTTCATACGCAGCTTGGATTTGCTGAAATTTTTCTTTTGCTAAATCTTGAATACCTTGACTCATACCATTTAGTTTATCAGGATGAAACTCTTTGACTAAACTTCTATATGCAGATTTTATCTCATCTTTTGTTGCTCCTTCACTAAGTCCTAGGACGGATAAATATTGATTTATACTACCTTCACTACTTACATTTGTGTTAATAAATTGGTTTCTAATAATTTGTATTCTATCTCTAGTAAATTGTAATAACAAACCTACCTGCACAATAAAATCATCTTCTTTTTTTGCAATTTTACCATCTGAAGCAGCAACAGCAAAAAGTAGTTGTAGAATAGCATAATATTGAGTTGGAATAACCCTTAATTTTAATACTTCTACCAACTGTTCTAAATTATATTCTTTTAACTTAGAATTTTTAGCTTTAGAAAATACCTGATTCGCCTTAAATGAACCAAAAGTTCTTTTAAAATAGTTTCTAACAATATCAACTTCAATTTTTTCAACGCTTCCGTCAGATTTAATAAGCATGGAACAAATTCTTAGTAAAGAAATTTCAAAATCTAAATTATTACTTCTTTTTTTTAATAATAAATTAGTTAAAAAATACGCAATAATAGCACCAAATAATCCAAAAAAATACCATCCAAAAAAAATAGCTATCCATTTAAAATATTTAAAATCAAAAAGACCTACCATAAAAAGTAATTATGAATTAATTAATGAGGGTGAAATTTGATTTTTTTTAACTTTTGAGAGTATTAATTTAAAGTTTATAAGAATAGTTTTTAATTCTTTTTGATAAATTAGCTTATCATTTTGAAATTTTTCAACCATTTTAGACGTAAAACCATCTTTATCTTTAACATACCTAATCTCCATATTTCTCCAAGATTCAATAATACTTTTAGCTTGAGCATTTAAATTATTAAGCTTATCATTATAAGCGTTCTTAATATTGGTACTAGAATTTTGTAGCTTTTCGTTCAATTGTTCTTTTAAACTATTAATCTTACTTTCCCAAATTAGATGATCTTGAGCAACTTTTAAATCGTAAGTTATTCCTACATATGACAAAATTTTAATTATCCATTTACTTGGATCAAAAGCAAACCATTTGATACCATTTCTGTAGTCCCACTGAAACTTATGATGATAATTGTGATAACCTTCTCCAAAAGTAAAAAGAGAAACAAACCAAGAGTCTCTAGCCGTAGAAGTAAAATCGTAAGTTCTACCTCCCACATAATGACATAACGAGTTAATAAAAAATGTTGCGTGATGAACAAGAGTGATCCTTAAAAACGTACCCCATAAAACCGCACCTATAGGTCTACCATAAATAAAACCTATAATTAGAGGAAAAACAAAACCAACTATAATACCAATTTGAAAATAATACTTGTTCTGAAATATAATTGCAGATTTTTTTTCTAAATCTTTGACTCCTTTAACCTTATTCTTTTCAGTAGGGGTATTTTTTAATATCCAACCAATATGAGCATGCCAGAAACCTTCTGTGATTGAGTAAGGGTCATTTTCTGTTTCAGCCTGAGTATGGTGCTTCCTGTGGTCAGATGACCATTTTAAAACTGTATTTTCAAAAGCTGTTGATCCTAAGATCATTAAAATCCACTCAACAAAAGTATTTGTCTTATAAGCTTTATGTGCAAATAGTCGGTGATAACCCATAGTAATTCCCATTCCAGATAAAAACCAAAGGGTGAACATAATTACTGGCTCTTGCCATACTACTCCATTATAGTATACATATAAAGCCGTTCCAAAAACTCCAATTATTGGTATCAATGTTAAAAAAACAACCATATTCCAGTTATATTTAGATTTTTTATTGTTATTCATGCTATTGATGTTATTTATTTTGTCAAAAATAATACTTTAAAAACAGAGTTTGATATTATAAATAATTTTTTTTCTTTCTTTTTTGCTAGACTTGTTATTTTTGCAAAAGATTATTTTAATAAGATTATGACAAAGAAAAAAAATAGCCCAGCAGATAAAATTCAAGATTTACAATATTTTGGAGAATTTGGTGGGGTTAATCCATCAATAGCTGATTCTACGACTTTCACTTATTTAGCAGGAAAAACAATGCATGATGTTTTTGAAGGAAATAGAGAAGGTTGTTATTTATACTCAAGACATACTAACCCTACAACATCTTATTTAGGTCAAGCAATAGCTGAAATGGAAAATACAGCAGGTTCAGTATTAACTTCTTCTGGAATGGCTGCAATAACAACTACTATTTTAGAATTATGTAGTTCAGGTGATGAAATAATTAGCAGTCAAACAGTTTATGGAGGTACTTTTGCTTTTATGCAAAATTATTTACCAAAATTTAATATAAAAACACATTTTGTTAATACTACAAACTTAGATGAAATTAAAAGTAAAATAAATAAAAAAACTAAATTAATCTATTGTGAAACAATGAGTAACCCTTTATTAGAAATCTCTGATATTAGAAATATTTCTAAAATAGCTAAAGCACATAAGCTAAAGCTAGTAGTTGACAATACATTTACACCAATGATTTTTTCACCTACTGTTCTTGGAGCTGATATTGTTATTCACTCGTTAACAAAATTTATTAACGGAACATCAGACACAGTTGGAGGTATAATTTGTTCAGATGAAGAATTTATAAGTAATCTAATAGATGTTAACTCAGGAAGCGCCATGTTACTTGGACCTGTTATGGACTCAATGAGAGCAGCAAGTATTTTAAAAAATCTCAGGACACTGCATATCAGAATGAAAAAACACTCTGAAAATGCACAATATTTATCAGAAAAATTTTTCAATGATAATATTACTGTTATCTACCCTGGTTTAAAACACCATCCGCAACACTCTCTAATGTCACAGCTAATGAACAAAGAATTTGGATATGGAGGAATGTTAGTAATTGAAATGAATACAAGGGAGAAAGCTAATCAACTTATGGAAGAAATGCAAGCAAACAATCTTGGTTATTTAGCAGTTAGTTTAGGATTTTATAAAACACTATTTTCAGCTCCAAGTCACTCAACATCATCAGAAATACCAGAGCATAATAGGAAAAATATTGGATTATCAGATGGACTTGTTAGAATTTCTATCGGCTTGGACAATAATATTAAACGGACATATAAATTAATGAAAAATTGTATAGATAAAGTTAATTCTTTTTAACAAATTTAATACTTATCGAATTAACACAATGCCTCAAATTTTTTTCAGTTAATTTTTCACCTTCAAAAACATGTCCTAGGTGCCCGTTACAATTAGCACAACAAATCTCAGTTCTTTTCATGAAAAATGAATTATCTTCATATCTTTTAAGAGAACCTTTTATTTCATCATCAAATGATGGCCAACCGCAGTTTGAATTAAATTTTGATGTTGAATTAAAAAGTGGATTATTGCAAGCCTTGCAAACATAAATTCCGTCTTCAAAATGATTATTATACATACCACTACCGGAAGGCTCAGTTCCTTTAAAAACAATGACTCTTTTTTCTTCTTTGTTTAGATCTTTAAAAAAATCAGTGGTTTTGATTTTATCTTGAGAAAATAATTTACTTACCATACAAATCTGAATACATATGACGATAAAAACGTAATTAAACATGTTAAAAATGGGGGATATTAAACCCCCCAATAAATTAAATATTTTTTATTTAACGAAAAAATATCCTCTCATTATTTCACTATGCCCAGGATATGTGCAAATAAACTCGTAATTTCCTTTTCCTGGAGCTTCAAACTCAAGGATAACTGTTTCTCCTGGATTTGCTAAATCAGAAGAAGCAATAACATCTGAACTTTTTGGAACAAATTTTAAGTCTGGACCAGCTTCAATAGACTGTTTAGCTACTTCTTTTCTTGTTCCATACTTTACAAAAACTATATTATGTAGCATTGCTGGATCGATACCTTCATTTACTAAGTTGATTCTAACCCAACTTCCTGCTTTTACAGTAATATTTTTTTTATCAAATTTCATTTCGGACATAGTATTTCCTACTGCTCCAACTGTAAATTCTTCCCAATTTTTTTCATTTTCAACTAATTCATTAGTATTAATATCATTTGTTTTTGTCTCTGTACTTTTATTTTCAGAAGAACCACATGAAGTTAGAATTGCAACTGAAAGAATTAATGTTATTTTTTTCATTTTTTTATTTATTTAGTTATTGATTATTTAATTTATTTATTTTAAGAAGTATGTATTAAACTTGACCATAGCTCGTGCGAAATATCTGTGCTAAATTTACTATTAGGTGCAGTTACTACAGAGATTGCATCATGGGAATGCAAAGACTCTTGGTGTGAACATATAACCCTAAAATCTAAAACTCTTTTGTCTGCATGTAATTGCTCATATAATAATCTAGCTGCGTCTTCAACAAACTTAAGGTATGAGCCGTTTAACTCAGCAAATGCCATTTCATCTTCTCTCTTTACAACAACTTGAGTTTCAGTATTTAAAGCTCTTAAACATAGCTCTTGTAAATCCTCGATCCAAACTATATCCTTAAAATTAATAGAAACTCTTGCAACTGATCTTTGTGAGTGAGGTACTGCTGCTTGATTTCTGTTTTTTCTCGCATGTTCAGCTAGTTCATACGAACAAGGACAAGCTGAAGAATATACAAAATCAAAATGAAGATTTTTACTGAAATTACCTTTTTTATCGATATCTCCTTCTAAGGTTACTTTATAATATTGATAACCTGAATTTTTAGATCTTAATGAAGTTTTTAGAATTGGATAAGAAAAGTTTAAACCAATTTTAGCATTAAATGATTCAAGATTGTCTTTATATTTTAAAAGTATATCATGTAGATTTTCAAATACATAATCTTGCTTAAACTCATAAAACGACCTCATAATTCTAGACATATTTATACCTTTTTTGTGGGCATCTAAAGAAACAGATCCAGTAACCTTAGTTTCCAAAGTAATACTATTTCCATCTCTTGTTTTATACTTCAAAGGAAGTCTGAAGTTATGAATACCTACTTGATGAATAGAAACAGCAGACCCTTGTATTAATGATGATGGACCATTTTGTAAATCTGGAAAAGACTTTATATCGTCCTCAGAAGGAACATAATTAGAATCATACTCTCTACTGTAAGTTAAATCATTAGTTGATGAAACAGTAATTTTCACATCATTTTCATTAAGTTCAACACTATCAATATTTGTATTGGTATCTTCAATAGTTTTATTAGAATTATTTTCGTTTTTAAAAAATTTTTCCATAACTAAACTTTAATTTTTTTATTATCAATATTTTCTTTGCTGTAAGCAACTTGAGGATGAGTAATTGGTTGGTAAATTGCAGAGTTTTTAGTACCACCTTCAAAACTTTCTACCTTTAAAACTCTAACTCTATTATTTGTCTCTTTTTGGACTATATTATTAATATAATCACAAACGTACTTAGAAAATTTTTCACATCCAACATCATCAATAACTCTGAGCTGAATTAAATTTTCTTTATCGAGTTTTTTGAAATGAGGGAGCATAGGATCGTCTGAAGCTACCACGGTTGTATGGTCAAACATATGTGACATGTGTGCTTTAATTCCATTTCTTTTGAAAGACCCAAAATCACATACCCAATTAAGTTGATCTAATTGACCAATAAATGTTACTTTAAATTTCATTGCATATCCATGCAAGAACTGACAATGTGAATGTACAGCTCTCCATTGCCTGAAAGCTACACTGTAACCATCAAACAATTTTGTACTTTTATATTCATTCATAATTTAAATTTTATACAAAATTAGTAAAAAAATGATTTACGTATAAATTATTATTAAAAAAGTTATACAAATTAAAAAAAATTTATATGTTTGCTTATTATTAACCAAAAAAAACAAAATTATGTTATTAAATGTTGTACAATCTATCGCGCCTGACAACTATGTTGCCTTTACATTTTTTATTGGCTACATTGCGATGCTTGCAGCGTCTGTATTCTTTTTCGTTGAAAGAAACAGTGTGTCTGATAAGTGGAAAATGTCTTTATTAGTATCTGGATTAATTACAGGTATTGCAGCCGTTCACTACTACTATATGAGAGATTATAATTTAGTGACTGGTGACTCACCAACTTTCTTCAGATATGTTGATTGGATACTTACAGTTCCTTTAATGTGTGTTGAATTTTATCTATTAACAAAATTAGCTGGAGCTACTAAGTCTTTACTATGGAAGTTAATTTTTGCATCAACATGGATGTTAGTATGCGGATATATTGGTGAAGCATTCAATGTTGACGGAACTACTTCACATTCTGTAACTTGGGGTGTTTTATCAACTTTAGGTTACTTATACATACTACATTCAGTTTGGATGGGAGAAGTTGCTGGACTTGCAGATTCAAGCGGATCTGAAGTTGTTAAAAAAGGAGTTAGATACCTAGCATGGTTTGTATTAGTAGGTTGGGCAATCTATCCAGTTGGATACATGTGTATGGACGGTGGATGGTTAAATGGAATATTTGAGGCTAGTACTCTAGATATTTGGTATAACATTGCTGATGCTATCAACAAAATTGGATTTGGTTTAGTTGTATATACAATTGCAATCTCTGAATCTAAGAAGGAATTAGCAAAATAACTAATTAAAACAATTATAAAAGGAGCAGTTTAACTGCTCCTTTTTTTTTATACATGAACAAATTTTCATTTTTATACCTTACAACATGCTATTTATTAGCATCAATTTTTACATTAAATAATAATATTGATATTAGTCATCAGATTATAGGATCACTATTTTTAATAACACTCTTTGGAATACCACATGGTGCTATTGATAACGTTATATTAAAATCTGAAGTAAAAATTTCTAATCTGAAATTTTACACTTTATATGTTTCTTGCATAATTATATATATAATTGCATGGTTTATTTCACCAATCATATCATTTTACATTTTTTTGTTAATATCTTCATATCACTTTGGAGAATCCCAATTAGCAAATTATAAAATCTCTAACAATAACAAAAAAATTGTATATTTATTATGGGGAATTTCTTTAATGTCAACTTTATTTTACTACAACGAAGTAGAACTAATAAATCTATTTTCCTCTTTTAATGATACAGAAATCTTAAACTCATTATTTTATTTTAACTTTTTTAAAATTGTATTTTATGTAAGTAATTTTTTAACTCTTCTTTCTCTTCTTTTTCTTCTATTCAAAAATCAAATTAAAGCAAGTATGTTCAAAAGTGAGTTGTTTCAGTTATTTTTATTACACATTACTTTTTATCTGTTTCCAGTAATTATTAGTTTTACTTTATATTTTGTGTTTTTACATTCCTTAAAGGTTTTATCTCAAGAATTTAATTACTTGAATATTTTATACAAAAAACTGAGTGTTTCTAAATTTATAATTATGCTAACACCTCATACGCTACTATCGTTAGCTTTTCTTGCGGTTTTTATTTACTTATCTCAAAAAAATATAGTAAACATTTCAATTTTACTTTTAACTATTATTGGAATTTCAGTTATTACCTTACCTCATTCAATAGTTATGACAAAATTTTATGAAAAATTTAAATAAAATATGCTTTACCAAATTAATACAGAAGAAATAGAACTTAAAAAAATAATCAACGAAAAATGTGGAAAAAGCTTTACAATATTTCAAAGAATTAAAGAGAATAATTTTGGTTCACAGAAGTATAAACTTTTAGATATTTCTCCATCTCACAAAAAGATAGATTTAGAAAATTTCAATGATAATATTTTCTTAAATTTCGACTTAAGAATTAAAGGTATTGTATTTTATTTTAGATATAAAAACACAGAATATGTAGAATTCTGCCCATATTATAAGCTAACATTTCAATCTACTGAAAATCAATTTGTTATACAAACTGATTACTACATATACACATTTAAGATTAATAACATAAAAGAACATAAAAAATTTCTTATAAAATTATATAATTTTAAAACAAATAGTAATGAAAAGACCTTGGAATAGAACTGATTTAAATATTTACAGTTTAGCAACATACAATAATAAAGAAATCAATATGAACATATGTACCTATGTTTCAGTAGTTAATATGAATCCAAAATCATATATGGTTTCAATTGATTATAAAACATTAACATATGAAAACTTGAACAAAAAAAACACTTCTTTTGTTCTGCAGTGTTTGAGCATAAACAATATAAATATTATTAAAAATCTTGGTAAAAAGTCAGGTAATAACTTTAATAAACTAAAATACTTATCAAAAAATAATTTATTATCAAATTGGAAAAATTACCCTGTACTAAAAAACACCTGCTTTTTAATTGAATTATGTAATCCTAAAAAAGTTTACGAAATGAAAGATCACTGCATGTTTGTTTTTCAAATGAAAAGTTTTAAAAATTTTGACTATAAGTTTTTGCACTTCAATGATTTAGTTAATAACAAAATTATATTATGATAACAAATTACAATGATATTATTAATAAACTAGATACAATTAATCCAATCAGATACGCAAAAGATAGAAATTTTATTAATGGATCTGTTACTAAATTATCCCCTTACATATCAAGAGGAATAATATCTACAAAATTTGTATTTGATTTTTTAATTGAAAAAGGTTATTCCTTGAAATCAATGCAAAAATTTGTTCAAGAATTAGTTTGGAGAGAATTTTGGCAAATGACATGGATTAATAAAAATATAAATGAAGATCTAAGAAGTCAACAAAAAGATTATAAGAATATTGGAATGTCTAAAAAAATCAATGATTTTGATACGGGAGTAAGCGCAATTGACAATTCAATAAAGTTATTATATGATACAGGCTACATGCATAATCATTTAAGAATGTATGTTGCAAGTCTTATAACTAACATTGCTAAATACCATTGGAAAATACCAGCAAAATGGATGTATTACCATCTGCTGGATGCAGATTGGGGGTCAAATGCACTAAGCTGGCAGTGGGTATGTGGCTCGAACAGCAACAAAAAATATTACGCTAACCAAGATAATATTAATAGATTTACAAATACTAATCAAAGAAATACAATCTTAGATAAAAGCTATGATGAACTAATTAACTATAAATGTGAAGGAATTTTTGAAGAAGAAACAAAGTTAAATTTAAAAGTAAATTATCCAAAGTCTGATGTATTTACAAATCAAAATGAAAAACCTATTTGTATTTATAATTTTTACAATTTAGATACAAAATGGCGCCAAGATATGGATGCAAATAGGATTTTGTTAATTGAACCAAGTATTTTTAACAAGTATCCTGTTAGCGACAATTCAATGAAATTTATGATTGATTTATCTAAAAATATTAAAGATATAATAATATTCGTTGGAGAATTTTCTGATTTACCAATAAAAAATTCCGAAGTATACTATAAAGAACATCCATTAAATTATAACTACACAGGTAAAAAAGATGATAGGGACTGGATTATAAAACCTGAAAGTAGCTTCTCCTCATTTTTTAAGCACTGGAACTTTGTACTAAAACAATTAGCTTACTAACTACTTAACTACTTCTAATATTTCACCTGACAAACTAAATAAATTAATCTCTAATATTTTAGTGTTAAAAATAGTTTGATTTAATTTAGTTTTAGTCATTGAAAATTCTAATTGAGCTAATCTAAATTCATTACGACCTATAAATCCTTCAAAATACTGCTCACTAGCTCTATCAAAATATTTTTTTGCAGTCTTTACATTTTTATTTTCAATATTAATTAACTCAAGGTTATTTTGGTATCTATTGTATAAATTATATAATTCTTTAATAACTTCTTTTTGTACTGACTCTAATCTTAACTTGTTAGTTTCAACTTCAATTTTAGCATTTTGAAGAGCCTTTCTTTTTGAAAAACCATCGAATATTGGCCATGTAAAATTTAAATTGCCCGTAAATCCAAGATTAGATTGATTTGATATTAAACTAGTGTTACTTTCATTATGAGTATATCCATATTGAGCACTTACTCCTACTCTAGGAAAAAATGAACTGTTATTGATTTTTTTATTGTTTTTAGCTATTTCTAACCTGTACATTTGTGCTAACACTAACTTATTTCGTTTGATTTTTGATAGTAAATCATCAATTTTAATTTCTCTAAAAAATATTTCATCAACTTCAACTAAAAAATCTAAGTTAATTTCTCTGTTTAGTGTTTGATTTAGAGAGTTTTTAGAACTAGTTAATTGAACTATTAATCTTTTAAAATCAGTACTATCATTATAAAGATCTAATTCTGCATCCAATAAGTCAAGTTTTGAGACATTTCCAAATTCATATTGTATTTTTATTTTTTGAAATCTTTCAGAAGAAATTGATATTAGTTCTTGTAGTATATCTTTTTGTTCCTGTAGATAAAAAACATCATAAAACTCTTTTGATAATTTTAAAATCACATTTTCTATCTCAATTTGAGTTTCTAAAGATTGTAATTCATTTAGTTTCTTATTCGTCTGAAAAGTATAAATAGACGCTAGACCATTAAAAATATTGTATTGAAATTCAACTCCAGAATTTATATTTGATGATTCAGATTCAACGTCATTAATTGAAGGAAAATCATCAGTTGCAAATTCTAAACTGCTTTCACCTTTATTAGCACCGGCAGCAGCATTAATATTTATTTTGGGCAATAGACCTGAAGTACCAATATTATTTAAATTTTTAGCTTGTCTTTCTTTATTAAGTTTAATTTTAATATCAATATTTTCTCTTAATGCTATTTCTAATGCACTACTAATATTTAAAACGTCTTGACAATAAATAGACAATGGAAAGAAAAAAACTAAAAGAAGATAATGTTTCATAGCACTAAATAGTTTCATATTTTATTTCTTTAACTGCAGGTTCTCTTTGCTCTTTATTTAATTTTTTTCCACTGAAAATCCATTCTCTGTAAAAACGTATTTTACTTATAATTTTTAATTGTGCAGGAAGAAAAATAAGAGTTAAGAAAGTTGCTAAAACTAGTCCATAAGCAATCGCAATAGCCATTGGAATCAAAAATTGAGCTTGTAATTCCTTTTCAAATATTAATGGTGCTAATCCTACAATAGTAGTTAATGAAGTTAAAATAATTGGACGAAATCTTGATGATCCAGTTAAAATCAGTGCATCTTCAAACTTTATTCCAGACTTTAAATTTTTATTAAATTTACTAATAAAAACAAGGGCATCATTTACAAGTATTCCAATTAAAGCAATCATTCCAAACCACGAAAACATAGACAGTTGAAAATCATGAATAAAGTGCCCCCATCCTACTCCAATAAAACCAAATGGTATTAACGAAAATACAGCCAAAGTTTGTAATATACTTCTGAAGGTAAATAAAATAATTGTCAACATTAAAATTAAAACAATGGGGCCTGATTTTTTAACAGAACCGCCTGTTTCTTTTTGTGATCTAATTTGACCTTCAACAGAATGTTTGATTGAGGGATAAACAGTTTTAATTTCAGAAAAAATAAAATCTTCAATATTCGAAGTTATAGAAATAGGATTGTCAATCTTTGGATTTAATAAATCTGCATCTATTTGAACTGATCTCTTACCATTTAAATGATCAATACTTATTAAATCTCTTTCAATATTTAAATTAACTAAATCTCCAAGTCTATAACTATTGTCAAAGTGAAAAATTCTCATATTTTCCAAATCATAAATGGAATTTCTGTCACGATTATCATACCTGATCCACAGTTTAACTTCATCAGTTCCTAATTGTAGTCTTTGAGATTCAAATCCATAAAAACTACTTCTAATCTTACTTAAGATTTCTAAAGTCGATAAATTAAGCTGATAAGCTTTTGACTTAAGTGTTAATTTTATTTCCTTTAGGCCCTTCTGATCACTACTTTCAATATTTTTCAAAACATTTAAATTCTGCATATATTGTTTTAATCTATTAATTGCATCAAGCAATTCATCATTGTCATCAGAAAAAAGGGCAATACTAATTGCCTTTCCAAATGGTGATGCAATATCAAAAGTAAGTGATTCTGAAGTTGGTATTTCACCTACAGCCTCTTTAAAAAAATTTGCTATTTCGGATGTTCCAATGGATCTTTCTTCAGATGGAACTATAATTATATTTAACGATCCTTTTTCACTACTTTGTGAAGTTGATGGTGTCCATTGATCAGCTGCTTGAATATTTCCAACAGTCTTTTCAATATCTTTAATAAATGATATATCGTTATTATATATGCTACTAATCTCTTTGTTTTTATCGATTATTTTTTTTTCAATAAAATCAACCCATTTTTTTGTCTTTTCTTCACTTGATCCAGCTTGAAACTTTAAATTTATTAAAATATTATCTCCTTCAATATTTGGAAAAACAGTTGATTTTATTAATCCAGTACTTAAGGCGCTAATTGTAATAATTAGTGAACTTATAAACACAAGTATAACAGTTACAGGATTTTTAATACTATACTTTAAAAAAGGCAAATAATAATTAGTTTTAACATTATCTAAAAATAATGTAGTCTTATTTATTGTTGCTTCAATGTATTTATTTGGTTTTTTTCCTTTGAGTGCTCTAGAATGTGCTATGTGGGATGGTAATATAATTATGCCTTCAATTAAAGAAAAAAGTAATGTACCTATAACAACAAAACCCATTTCAGGGAAAAAATCACCCAGCATTCCATCAAGCATAAAAAATAAGGAAAAAGCAACTATGGTTGTAAGAATAGCTGAAGTTACTGCAGGTAGAACTTCTAGAGTGCCATTTACAGCAGCTTTAAATGGACCTTCTCCTTTCTCAAATCTTTGGAATATATTTTCAGCAATTACAATTCCATCATCAACTAATATTCCAATTACAATAATCATACCAAACAAGGAAATAACATTTAAAGTTATCCCATAAAAAGATGCTAAAATAAACATACCCGCAAAGGATATTGGTATTGCAACAGCTACCCATCCAGCTAAACTAGGATGTAAAAACAAAGTCAAAATGATCATTACTAATACAAATCCAATAATTCCATTTTTAGTTAACAGAGAAATTCTTTGCTCAATAATTACAGAATCATCTTGAATAATGTTTGCCTTAACATCTGGACTAATCAAATTAAAATTATCAATATACCTTCTAGCTAAGCTAGCAACTATACTAATATCTTCACTGTTTGTATTAAAAACTTTAATTACTACACATGAAGTGTCATTAAAGAATTTTTTATTTGGTATATCTTGCCAAATAATTTTAACGTCAGCCACATCTTTAATTCTAACTATTTTTTTATTCTCGTTTTTAATAACTATTTCTGCTATTTCTAAAGACGAATATTTTTTATTATTGCTTCTGATCTGAAAGTTTTCAGTACTTGATTTAATTTTTCCTGCTGTAATATCAATATTTTCTGACTTTATGGCGTTGTTAATTTCATCAAGAGTGAGATTAAATTTTTTTACATCATTATCTCTAACGCTTATTTCGATTTCTCTATTTACAAAACCAGACAAACTTACTTTTGATATTCCGTTCATTTCCTTTAAATCATCTTCGATTTTTTCAGAAATATTTTTTAGTTGTAATAAGCTTACATCTCCACTTATTGCAAATGAAATCGCTGGATTTAGATTCTCCATGAGATTAATTGAAGGTGACTCCATATTAGTTGGAAATGAATTAATTCTATCAACAGAGTTTTTAATGTCCTGTAATACAACTTGATTATCTGCACTATTTTCTATTTCAACTATGACACTACTAGTATTTTCTGTAGATTTAGATGTTACTCTTTTCACACCGGTTATACCGTCAATATTATCTTCAATCTTGAGGGTTACCATTTGCTCCATTTCTAAAGGAGATGCACCAGGGTTTACTGTTTGAATAGTTATAATCTTTGATGTTCTTTCAGGAAAAAAAGTTTTTCTCAAATTAAATAAACCCATACATCCAAATACAATAATAAGAAGCATTATTACATTGGCTGCGACAGGGTACTTAATAAAATATTTAATGAAATTTTTCATTATTACTTTATTCTCACAGGCATACCTTCATAAGCATCTTTGATTGACTCTCCAAGCATAATTTCACCATTTTTTAGACCTTTTATAATAGCTTTATTTTCAATAATTTGCAAAATTTCAATTTTCCTTTTAGCTAATTTATCATCTGTAATTAAATATATATGATTATCGTCCAACAAACTACGATCAATTAATATGGAATTTTTAATAGATCCAATTATAACATGGCCATCAACGTACATTCCGTTAAAAAATTTATCTCCACTAATGTCAATGAATACACTCATATTTTGAGAATTTGAATTTAAAGTTTTATTAACTCTAGAAACATAACCAAAATCATTATCAATTAACTCATCTGATTTGATAAAAACTTTCATTTTTGGCTTTATCAATAATGCATTTTCTAAACTTACACTTGATTCAAATTCTAAATATTTAGGTTGGTAATAAACACCTAATTTTTGTCCAAATACAACTGCTGTACCACTTTTAATACTTACATCACTTAAAACTCCATTGAAATTTGCTATAAAAACATGCTTTAAAATTCTATCTTCTATTGATTTAACAGCAAAATATGAAGCATAAAAATTTTTACCTGTTAGATAATTTTTTAATTTTTCATTACTAATTGATGGTATATCAGGTAAATTTGATTTAAAGTTGATTTTTTTCATAAAATTATACCATTTTAAATAATCATCTGGATAATCAAATTTGATTTCAGACACCAACTTTGATACTTGTTTTAATAAAATACTTTTTTGACCATTTAAATTATTTAATAACTCATCATAATTAACATATCCAAGTGTATCTCCTTTCAAAAAACTTATACCGCTTTTAAAATTATTTCCAACAAAAATCCCACTTACTTCACAAACAATATTATTTTGATTTACTGATTGTAACCTACCATATACAGGAACATGTAAATTATTTTCTTCAAGAGATACAACTTTTGTATCAACTAACTTTATTGATTTGGTAAGTTTGTTAATGGTATTTTCTTTTTTAAAGCTAGAAATTAGTTTAACAAATAAAAAAGTGACTAAAAATATAATAAAAAAACGAAGTATTTGTCTAAAGTATTTTTTCATAGGACGTTAATTAAATAAGGGATTGCAAAATTAATAAATCCTCTGATTTTTTGATTTAAATCTATTAGAAAAACTTGTTAAAGAATGCTTTGTTTTCCTTCCAACAACCCTTTTCCTCCATACTAAGTATGTTTTTGATTTGAGTGAAGACTTAAGAATATATTTAATTTTTTTTTCATTTATACCAAACTGTTTTTTAATGGCATCGAAAGGTGTTCTATCTTCCCAAGCCATTTCAACGATCCTATCAATTTGATCTTTAGAAAAAATGGTTCTAAAATTTTTCAAATTATATAACTTATCAGTTTTTGGCTTTTTCCAACATATCTAAAATCTTTTGGGCTTCACTTTCTAACTTATCACTCTCTTTCCTATTAATTTTAGACATTTTAAATGCCTTTTCTTTTAGTTGTTGATATTTTACTTGCAATTTTTCTTTTTCTGACTTTTTTTTAAATATTCCAAACATAGATTAAATTTTAAAATTATTGAATACAAATCTCGTCTATAATTAAATTAAATTCTTCTTCTTTGTCATTAGCTATTAAAATTGAAATTTGTTGTATTTGTTTAGCTGAAAAATTACTATAGTTCAGTCTTTGACCTCTAAATGAAGGATACATTGACGCAAGATCAACTGAAACTGATTCCCAATTTCCTGAAGTAGGAAAACTGTAAACATAAGAATAGTAATCAAATCTGTTTTTTTTAATTCTCAACTGATAATTTTTTCCATCACCTTTAACTCTTAAGACAATATTTTTTTTGTTATATAAATTGACACCTGAAAGTTGTCTTCTTATTGATGCAAAACCTCCGTTGTTTTTAAGAGAAACATTACCTGAAAATATTGCATAATTATTATTACTGTATGAGATATCTGAAGTTGATATACCACCCATAACATCATCGTTTATGGCTTTCCATTTAATGATAGATTGTTTTGAATCAAAGTTTAATATACATTGACAATTAGCATTATTAAATGTAAAAATGGACATAATAAATATTAATGTGTTAGTTAATAATTTACTCATTAAAAATAAAGTTTTCGATGTGCCTTGATAACACCTTTGTCATTTTCCTTGTACTAATTCCAGCCCAACTTTCTAACAACTCATCATTGGCCATCAAATAAAAAAAAGGATAAAACTTTGGCCTCATTTTTTCTGGCATTTCTTCTGCTTTTATTGTCTTAAAATCTAATGAATTATTGATGGCAACGTCCTTAATTGTTGGCTCAAACATTTTACAAGGATTACACCCCTTTTTCTTAACCATTATTAATTTCATTTCTAATAATTTAATGAAACACTAAGCTTAAAGTCATCATAAATCATTTTATCACCAAGGTTATCAAAAAAACTTCCTGAACCGTATCTAATGTCAAAAATTGTTCTATCAACTACAATATCAGCAGAAGCAATGTTGTCATTAAGTTTAGTCTTAAATTTTATTTCATTTGTAATTCCCTTTATTGTTAAATCAGCAACAATCTCATAGTTATTATTGTATAAATATTTAGCTTTTTTAATAATTAGAGTGGAAATTGGGTGTTTTTTTACTGAAAAAAAATCGTCAGATTTAAGATGACCTTCAATACTGTTTTTTGCATCTCCCTCTAAATCTGTACAATTAATTGTGCTCATATTAATTGTAACTTCACCTCCAACAAGTTTATTGTCATCATTAAATTTTAAATAAGCATCAAAAATATCAATTAAACCTTCATGAGATCCTGTTACTTTTTCTCCAACCCATTTAACTTTACTTTCGGATGTAATATCTGATGTTTTAGTAGTAGATTCTATTTTGCTTTTACTTGATTTCGCACTACAACCACAAGTTCTGCAGGCAAATGAAACTGTTGATAGTAAAAGGAAACTTAAAGTAAATATTCTAATTGTTGTTTTCATATATATTAATTTTGTATAGTTATTATTATGCAAAGTTATACAAAAAAATCATAACTTAATTAATGACAAGCAAAAAATAAAAATGTCATTAACATTTAACTTATTATATTTGTTAGAACAAGTACAGAAATTGAAAAAAAAACACGATCCATATGCTGCTCTCAGGTTCAAAGAATTTAATTTTTTTTTAATAATTAGATTTTTACTTGTTTTTGCGTGGTCAATGCAGTTTATTATTATAGAATGGGAAGTATATAATATAACCAAAAATCCATTAGCACTTGGCCTTATTGGATTAGCTGAAATTATTCCTGCTATATCAACAGCACTATTTGCAGGCCATATAGTTGATCAAAATGAGAAGAAAAAACTTTTTGTATTTGCAATATTTGCCTTTCTTATTATTTCTTCAGGTTTTTATTTTATTACAAGTAGTTATGTATATAATAACTATTCATCAAAGTATATTCTAATAGGTATTTATAGTTTAGTTTTTGCAGGAGGATTTGTGAGAGCTTTTTTTGGACCTATTATTTTTTCACTAGTTGCACTAATAGTAACGAAAAAAACATACCCAAATGCAGCTTCATGGAGTAGCTCCACATGGCAATTAGCTGCTGTAGTTGGTCCAGCATTTGCAGGTTTTTCGATAGCTTGGGTTGGCATCAATAATTCACTAGCTTTTGTTTTACTATCAGTTTTTTTAGCATTATTACTGACATTTTTAATAAAGAAAAAACCTATTTTAAATCCTAAAATTGGAGAGCCAATTTTAAATAGTCTAAAGGAAGGTTTATCTTTTGTATTTAAAACTAAATCTATTTTAGTTGCCATTACCCTAGACATGATTGCAGTTTTGTTTGGTGGAGCTATAGCTCTACTACCAATATATGCACAAGACATATTAAATGTAGGATCGCAAGGATTTGGAATACTAAGAGCAGCGCCAGCTGTTGGTGCATTGATTATAATGTTTTTGTCTGCTTATATTCCAGTAACTAAAAATGCTGGAAAAAAATTATTAGTTGCTATTTTCTGCTTTGGATTATCAATTATTGTTTTTGGAATTTCATCAATATTTTATTTATCTGTATTTGCTCTTTTAATTTATGGTATTACAGATGGTATTTCAATGATAATAAGGCAAACCATATTACAATTAAAAACACCAGACGAAGTTAGAGGAAGAGTAGCATCTGTAAACTCAATTTTTATTGGCTCATCAAACGAAATTGGTGCGTTTGAAAGTGGCCTCACAGCAAAATTAATGGGAACTGTTCCTGCAGTTGTTTTTGGAGGTGTTATGACAATATTATCTGTAGGATTTACAAATTTTAAATTTCCCAAATTTAAAAATTTAGATTTAACAAATGACATTAAAGATTTAAGCTAATGGAACGTTTTTCTAAAATTATATTTAATTTTGAAAATAAAAAATGAAAATCTACAAAATAATATTTATAGCATTAACTGTATTTAATAGTTCATTGCATGCACAAAAATATCCTACTCTAGAAATAGATAAAGAAATCCCGATTCAAAACTATAAAATTAAAAGTACTGAGGGTGAATTTATGAGTCTTAGTGATAATATAAAAAGAAATGGAATTTTAGTTGTATTTACTTCTAATAAATGTCCGTTTGTTGTAATGTGGGAAGATAGATACAAACTAATTGAAAAAGAATGTCTAAAAAGTAATATTGGAATGGTTTACATTAATTCGAATGAAGCAAGAAGAGACGGAGACGACTCAATCGAAAAGATGAAAGAACATGCAAAAATAATGGGATATAAACATCCATATTTAATTGATAAAAACAGTAAAATAGCAAATATTTTTGGAGCAAAAACAACTCCTCATATTTTTTTATTTAATAAAAATAAGAAGCTAATTTACAAGGGTGCAATTGATGATAATTATGAATCGATTAAAGATGTTAAAGAAAAATTCCTTCTTAATGCAATAATACAAATTAATAATAATGAAGAAATAAAAGTTAATACAACAAAAGCTATTGGATGTAGTATTAAAAGAAAAAAATAATTTATATCTAATTGATCGACAAGTAAAAGATTATAAAATTTATCGTAGCATAAAATATTGAGGGTAATGTTTTAAAAAATGAATCTTTGACACGAAATCTAGTAATCATCGCTCCAAACATCATTAAAAACAACAAAAATGAGAAAATGATGGTTAACAAATTAACATAAAAACCTAATATTAAAGCAACACTAGCAAAGATTTGTGAGTAAGCAATTAAATAACGTTTACTTGCAAAACCCCATCTTTTATATTCTGCAACCATTTTTTTTGATGTTAGTGAGTTAATACCATAATATAAAAACGATAAAGCAGAAATCCAAATTAGAACAAACTGTAAATCCATTATATTTTAATAACTAATAGTAGCAATGAATAAAGAAATTAACAATAATAGAAAAGAAGGTATAAACTTATGCATTGGATTCTTAAATTTAAAATGAAAATATTGAGCGCAAATCATTAAAAATGCCATTATTAAGGAAGAAAAAAATAACAACTCATTATACCAAATACCTAAGACTAATATAGTTGATAATGATATTTTTAATGCACCAACTAAATTTCTTGTTAGTTTAGAAAGTTGATAATGCTCAAATTCCACAACTATATTTTCGTATCTGAACACCCATACGATTAAAATTGAAAATGCAATAACTATCTGTGAGAGTATTAATATTTTTTCCATATTTAATTTTTATTTATAAAAATAATTTTTTTTTATTCAAATAATATTAATTTTTTAAAATTATTATCATCAATAGCTTTTAATGAGCAACAATTTACTTGATTTTACCGAAGTTAAATATAAGTAAATAAAATGATATAGTTAACAGATTTTTCATTGTTAATCCATTATTTAGTTAATCTCTCTCGAATTTAAATAATTCACTTTTTTCGGTAAAATAAATTGTATCGTTTATTGGATTTAAAGAAGTATTAGTGTCATTCTCAAACAACTCAAGAGTCAAATTTGAAGAAGTTAAAGTGCTAATTATAAAGGTATATACATCCATTAATAATGTATCACCATTTTTATAATATTCAGTTGGCATAACTGAGCCATCTTCATCTATACCAGCAGCATCTCCATTAGATTGAAAAGTTAAGTCTAACCAAAAATTATTAGTTTGAGATTGTGTATGGGTAATTACTTTCTGTCCATTAGGATATGTCGTCCAATATCCTTGATTTTCAACAATATTCCATTCTGTAGAATTCCAATACCCAACAATTGAAGGAGATGTGTTATTAATATTTTCATTAACACCATCATCATCTTTCTTACAAGAATTAAATAGTAAAGGTAAGCAAAGTAATATAATTAGCAGTTTTTTCATAATGGTATGTTATTGTTAATCTATTGTTATTTTCTTCTCTATTGTTCCATCATCATAGATGTAAATGAGAGGAGTGTTTTTTGTAAATGAAGTTTCTTGACCTAAATAACTAGAAATTTTCATCATATTTTTTTTTATATTCTTATCAACGATTACAGTAGAAATTTCATTTATATTGAAATTATATGTGCAAGATGTTGTTGGGTTTCCTGAAAACCAACCATTAACTAAATGTAGTGTTCCATAAAAAGGAAAAGAAATATTTTGAAGTAAATCTAGCTGTCTATTTTCTAAATTATATTGAAGTAGTCCAAAAACATTTCCAGCAGTATTTATATTTTCGAATGCAATTGTATCACCGATTAAATTTAACAAAATAAAACCACCATATCCAAAACCATTATTATTAAGACCCAAAGTTTTAACATTAATGTAAATTTGTTTTGGATTAATTGAAGAATCAATATAAGTAAATGTTGATATTACAGAATCACAAGACGGATGATAATTTAATATACAAGTATCATTAACTCCAAAATTTGTATGCACTAAAAAAATACTTAATGGATAAATTGGACTAACCTGAGAAGAAAGAGAATAACTATAAACTGTTGTATCTAAACCCATAGTGCCAAAAAGATTTATATTTCCACTTTGTATTGTATCTCCACTATAATCTAAAGTATAGGCAATAAAAGGATATTGGAGACCCATAGAATCAGTATTAGATATACTTATATCTACAATAAGATTCATATTGTTAAAATCAACATTTACAGCTTTTAGTGAAGAACAATTAACAAGAGTTTTTCCAGAACCAACCATAGGAAAGCAAAGTAATATAAATAGTAGTTTCTTCATTGTTAATCTATTGTTTTTCTAAAGTTCCTGGCCATCCTCCTGATCTAATAATGTTACCAGTATTTACATCAATACTTTCTTGATTAAAATCTATAGTTAAATAATTACCATTAAATGTTCCTATTTCATATTCAATTACATTATTAATAGCGTTGGCTGCAGTTGTATCATTTGGAATATTTATATTTCCATTAGAAATTTCGCAAGTTGTAGACATAAATATATTATTATTCATAAGATAATTATTAACAGTATTTAATTCAGATAAAGTTATTGTTTTTGATACATTTGAGTGGAATACTCCATTAATATATGTATCTATATCTCCAATATATGTTCCAGAGTAAATAGATGAATTTAAACTACTATTTGATTCTTCCTTTTTCTCACAACCAGTGAAGATGATTTGTAATGCTAATAATATAAGTAGTAGTTTTTTCACAATTTTAGCTTATTGTTAATCTATTGTTATTTTCTTCTCTACTGTTCCATCATCGTAGATATAAAAAAGAGGTTGATTTTTTTGTTTAGCTTTTCTTCCCAGTAGGTTAGTTACTTTAAGAAGTTGTTTGTTGATAGAGTGTTCTTCTATACTATTTGGACTACAGTTATTACTGAAATAATGTTGAGGGTCTATATTGCCATTTGATACTGTCCAATTAAAGTTTGACCAAGTTGTGTCATCTACATTAATACAGTTAAGATTAGGGTTTTGAGTCATTATAGCATAAATCATATTTATATTATTACTATTTTTTATGTCAAGACTTATTAATTGGAAGTTAGAGTTACATATAAATGTATCTACATTAGGATTGCTGCTAATATCAATATCAGTCAGTTGATTGTATGAACAATCAAAAAAAGTTAAAGAAGTATTATTACTTACATCAATTATTGGGATTTGATTACCGCGACAATTCAATTCAGTTAAAGATGAAAACTCTTCTATTCCTGTTAGATCAGAGATGTTTAAAAAAGGACATTCAATTCGACTATTAAAGGCATTTGCTTCAATTAGTTGTATTTCACCATCTCCATTTGTATTAATCAAAGCGTTGCCAACTAAATAGGATTTAAAGTTAGCATCAGGTATGTTTACATTCTGACCAAACCCAATAAAGGGCAAGCAAAGTAATATAAGTAGTAGTTTTTTCATTGTTAATCTATTGTTTTAATCAATATCTTTCTATTTTATTTTTGAAATAACTTATTTATTTGTTTTTTACTTAACCAATATGACCAGCTTTCAATTCCATTTGCATCGATTAAATAGAATTGAAATGCTATAGGAGCAAATCCTTTTTTTCCATAACGCAAAAATAGTGTTTGATTAGAACCAATATCAAGGATTATTTCATTATAAAGTTTATAATTTAAGGCAACTTTTCTCAATGGTTTTTTATTTTCAAAATTAAATCCATCCATTATCATTGAATATAAGTTATCAAAATCATCTCCTGTTTCATTAAATGAAAAACTTGATGATTCATTCAAAACATTGTACTTCAAATTCTTATAAACAACATTATAACTAATACTTTTGTCAGATTTTGATTCGTATTTAATAATTTTCAGACCAAGTATTGAACCTATCTCTGTGCTTTTTAAAGTATTTTCAATTTTTTTTATCTGTCCTGACCCAATCATAGGCAAGCAAAGTAATATAAGTAGTAGTTTTTTCATT
>TARA_B100001093_G_scaffold91250_1_pt1 | contig 23331 bp, 23 predicted proteins | sample TARA_B100001093 | Tara Oceans TARA_B100001093 (sample SAMEA2623116) | marine metagenome | biome: marine biome (ENVO:00000447); feature: surface water layer (ENVO:00002042); material: "saline water (ENVO:00002010), including plankton (ENVO:xxxxxxxx)" | depth 5 m | reverse complement strand
TTTTAATATATCTAACATCGAAAATGATGGGGTATTATATTTTTCTCACGCAGATAGTCTCTTTGTTTTGAATTAAATCTAAGCGCTTCTATTTAAACTTATTTAATAAAAACATGCTACAAACATAATTCACATGTCCCTTGAATTAATACATGTGAATGCATAATCTCGCGATTTGAAATTTTAGGAATAACAATTGATTCTGGCAAACAATCCATTCTCCCACAATTTAAACATTGAAAATGTGGATGAACATCAGCATGAGCAGATAAAGAACAACCATTACATTTAGCATACCATTTGGTGCCCTTGTTGCCAAGAAAAGAATGTAGAATACCATCATCTTCTAGCTTATCCAATACCCGATAAATTGTCGTCTTATTTAGTTTTGTATCTAAACGTCTTATTAATTCTATTACAGAAATAGCATCATCATTATTAAATTCATCTAAAAGAATTTTAACTGATTTTGTATTTCTGATTATACCCATTTAAAAATACTTAATGAAACTCAGTTGCATTAATAAATTAAAATATATATTTGCAACAAGTTTTAAAATGTTTAAAAATCAAAGAAAATTAATTACATTGAAACAACAAAATACTAAAGCCCTATTTTCTTTCGGGTTCCTACTATGTTTAATTTTAACACCCCTATTTTTAAATGCACAATCATTAACCGTAATAGATAATGAATCTCTTAAGCCAGTACCTTATGCATCCATTGAAATATATGAAATGCAAGTACAATCTTATTGTGATAAAAATGGTGTATATGAATTTGGTTATATATCAAATACAACTCCTGTAATAATCTCTGCGAATGGATATAAATCAACAAGTTTTATGTATAAAATTGGAGGACCTACTTCATACAATATAAAACTTGAAAAATCACACATACTATTAAACGAAGTTGTTGTCTCACCTACCACTGGTATAATTCAAAAACACAATCTTAGTAATGTATTTTTAAAAAAAATAAGTCAAACTGATCAGTTGATGGCTCCAAATTTAATGGAACTTATCACAAGTGTACCTGGTGTATATTCGATACATACTGGAGCTAGCATCAGCAAACCTGTCATAAGAGGACTCTCAGGTTTAAAAGTAGTTACTTTTTTAAATGGACTTAGAATTGAGAATCAGCAATGGGCAAACGACCACGGTTTAAATTTTACTGGAATGGGAATCAAGTCAGTTGAGATTGTTAAAGGACCTTCTTCACTGCTATATGGTGCAGATGCACTGGGCGGTGTTTTATACTTTGTAGATGAAGATTACCTTGGGGCAAATTCTTTTCAAAGCTCATTTGAAAGCCGATTCGAAAGCAACTCTCTATCAACAAATAATATCGCAGGGGTAAAATTATCAACCGAAAAAATAAGACTAAACGTTTATGCAGGTTACAAAAGCGCAGCAGAATATCAGATTCCTAATGGAAATTTCATTAAAAACTCAGCTTTTAATGGTAAAAGCTTAAAGACATCTCTTGGGTATAACAAAGAAAATTGGATCTTAAACATAAGATACAATCACAATTCCAATGAAATTGGCTTGCCAGGACACACCCACTCGCTTGAACCAAACCCAGAAGATTTTCAAATAGAAACACAACATAGAGAAAGACTTCTCCCTCTACAAAAAATATCTGATCATTATTTATCGATTGAAAATAAATTGATTTTCAACAACCAATCAATCCTTAAATTCAACTCAGGATTCACCTCAAACAGCCTTACTGAGTTTGAGGAAAAAGTTACTATACCTGGTATAAAAATGCTTCTTACAAATATGCCATATAATCTATCGTATTTGACATACATTAATGAAGATTTAAAATGGATTTCTGGTACACAGGGTATGCTAACTAAAAACACAAACGATACTGCTGCAGAAAGTATTTTAATTCCAAATTCAACATCTAATGATTACGGAGCCTACTCTCTATTTCAATACTCAAAAAAACAGTTTGAAACACAAATAGGATTTAGATATGATTATAGACAAATCGATGCAGAAAACATACTCTCTAAAAACTTTTCAAAACTAAATGGTTCTTTTGGCCTCGTATACCAAAAAGGAGTATACACGTTAAGAACTAATATCAGCTCTGGTTTTAGGCCACCTCACATCAGTGAAATGTTATCTGACGGTGTTCACCATGGAACAAATAGATATGAAATTGGCTCGCAGGACTTAGAAAGTGAATTTGCAAATCAGTTTGATGTTTCGTTAGACTATAACACTGAACACATTAACTTTAACCTGAACCCTTTTTATAATCATTTCCAAAACTATATTTTTGTTGCACCTACAGCAGATTTTACAGATGGATACCAAGTGTATGTTTATTCTCAAGCATCTTCCGCAAAGACATATGGTGGAGAAATATATCTTCATTACCATCCACACTTTGCTCATAGGCTTCATTTAGAACAAGATTTCTCATATGTGATTGGTGAAGACAACAATAACAATCCTTTACCATTAATCCCTCAAACAAGAATAAATACAAACTTAAAGTATGAATTTGCTGAAACGGGTAAGAAATTTCAACTCAAAACAGTTTTACTTCAAAGAACACAGTTTTTAGACAAAGATGATGTTGCTTCGTTTGAGACATCATCGGATAATTATGAGATTTATAATATTGAAGGTAATTTCTCTTACGTAGGAAAACAAACCATGCTCATAAAACTAGGTGTTAGGAATCTATTTAATACGACCTATATCAATCATTTATCAAATTTAAAAGGAATTGGATTACCAAGTCCCGGAATCAACTTTTATATCTCAATCAATTATTTATTTAACTAAACTTTTTTTCAAAAAATGAACAAAAAATTATTCACATTCAAGAACTTATTATTAGGATCAGCTTTAGCTTTCATAACTTCATGTAGTGATGATAAAGAAACATGTGCTGACTGTCATTTAGTTGTCATGAATGCAGATGGATCTGAAACTGAATTATTAGATTTAGAAGAATATTGTGGTGATGATTTACACGATTTAGAGGAAAATGGCTACTCATTTCAAGATACCATTTTTGTAGACTCAGATGGTAACTCACTTACTCCACCAGTAGCACCTGGAGATGCAGTAGAAGTACATTGTGGAGAAGAACACGATCATGATGGTCACGATCACTAGAAAATAAAACACAGCTAAAAAAGCTACTTAAAAAGTAGCTTTTTTAGCTGTGTAAATACGATTGAAATAAATGCGACTTAGTTGTAATAGTGTTTGTAAATTATTAAATTCGTATTCTTTTTTTAATTATCAATAAGATGAAATTAGCAATCAACAATTCAGATAGTATAGGTGCATTAGCTAGTACACTTTGCCTAATACATTGTCTTGTTACGCCATTTATTTTTGTCGTGCAATCGTGTGCGGCAAGTTGTTGTGCTGAAGCTCCAGCATGGTGGCTATTTTTTGATTATTTCTTTTTGACAATTTCTTTTTTCTCAATTCGACATTCAACTCAAACAAGCCAATCAGAAACTATAAAATATGCTTTATGGACTTGTTGGGTTTTATTACTTTGCTTAATTTTAAATGAAAGCATAGAAATGTTTTTACTCAGCAAAAACATTTTATATTTCATAGCTATATTACTCGCCTCATTGCATATTTACAACCTCAGGTATTGCCAATGTAATTATAATAAATGCTGTACAAATAATGGGTAAGAAGCAATTTGAATTTATGGGTGATAATCACATAGCTACTTCTATTGAAACACCTATGCGAGATGATGCCTTTACTAAATCAGACGAAGAAAAAATTCATACGATTCAACATTATTTTGAAAACATTATGATTGAATTAGGCTTGGATTTAACAGACGATAGTTTATCTGGAACACCTTATCGCTTTGCTAAAATGTATGTAAAGGAACTTTTTTATGGTTTAGATCCTAAAAATAAAACCAAACTTTCTACTTTTAAAAATAAGTACGGATATAAAAAATGTTGGTTGAGCAAAACATTTCAATCGACTATTCTTGTGAGCATCATTTTTTACCTATAACTGGATATGCTAATATTGCATATCTTCCAAAAGATAAGGTTATTGGGCTATCAAAAATCAATAGGCTGGTAGACTATTATTCGCATCGTCCACAAGTTCAAGAAAGAATTTCTTTGCAAATATTAAATGACTTGCAAAAGACTTTGGAAACAGATGATGTCATAGTGATGATAACTGCCAAACATCAATGTGTCTCCTCTAGAGGAATAAAAGATAAATCTAGCTATACTACTACCATCGAGTATGGAGGAGAATTTAATGATGTAGAGAAAAGAAATGAGTTTTTTACCTGTTTAAATCAACAATTAGATTGATTTTTTTCTAATAAACATCTTAACAAAGTCATCCATTCTAACCCCAAAAATTCTTCAAATTGCTAATACAGGTTAAGTTAACAGACAAAAAGAGTGTTCTATTTTATTTTAAGTACTTTTACTTTAAATAAAAATTTAATACATGATACGACTTAACCAAGCTCAATTAAATTTTTCATTATTTCTTTTAGCTTTATTTTTAATAGGATGCCTAAACACATCAAAAACAGGTTTAAACGAGATTCATATCTCAGGCAAAATTATCAACCCTGTTTTAGATAATGTTAAATTTGAATCAACGGATTCTACTTTTACAGTTGAACTTACAAAAGACGGCAATTTCACATTTTCCTTTACTACAGACTCATCATTATATTTAAACCTTTCTCATGGAGAAATTACATCAATGTATGTAAAGCCTGGCGACAACATAGAATTATCGTTAAACACTGACGAATTTGATGAGAGTGTGAATTATAAAGGCAGTGAAGCGTCAAACTTCTTGGCAAAAAAATATTTAATACGAGAGCAATTCAACTTTTATTCAAAAGACTTCTATTTAGGGAGTACAGAAGACTATAACCTTGCACTAAAAGAGTACAAATCTTCGATCCTTCAGGCTAGTAATTCTATTTCAGATACTGCTTTTGTGAATAAACAGTCTAATGAAATAGATCGTGAAATAAACTATCTTACAGATAGTAAAGAAGAATTCATGACTTTAAATGAAGCTGATGTAAGAGAGTTCTTATTTGAAAAAAATCTGGTAAATGAAACGTATAACTGGTACGCTGTCATAGATACTATGAATATTGAAGGTTTTAATGAGATTATTGCAGAATACGAAAACAGTATTAAATTACTTATAGAAAAACTGGTTAAAAGTGATGAATCGATTTCTAAAAAGTTAGGAGAACTCGAAGATGACATAAAATCTAAAAGAGAAAGGAAACTATCCATAATTAATAAACCTCAAAATGGTGAATCATATATTGATTTTACATACGAAAATACTTCAGGAGAGTTTGTATCATTGTCTTCATTTAAAGGAAGCTTAGTCTATGTAGATGTATGGGCAACATGGTGCGGACCTTGTAAGGCTGAAATTCCTTATTTAAAGACTTTAGAACAAGATTACCATGAACAAAATATTGTTTTTCTTAGCGTTTCTGTTGACACAAATAAAGATCAATGGTTTAAGATGATTGAAGAAGAAGCATTGGGTGGGGTTCAATTATGGGCAGACGGTTGGAGTCAAATAACGAAGGATTATGCTATTTTTGGCATCCCAAGATTCATGCTTTTTTCTGAAGATGGAAAAGTAATTTCAAATGATGCCCCTCGACCATCAGAGGAAGAAACTAGAGAATTATTTGATAAATATTTAACAGGTATATAAGTTAATTATTGTTTTTTTAATCTGTAAAAAAATATTCTTTAAGGATTGTGATCAATCCAAATAAACAGAGGAGAATAACACAAATAAATACGCACTCATTTTACCCAATATTTTGTTGGAACAATTAGCATCCCAAAACACGTAGCCCCGTGTTTACTTTGTATTTTATGGTGTACTTTGTGAGCTCTTCTAATGGTTGTGATATAATTTCCCTTTAAATTTTTTAAATACGGTAAACGTCGATGGATAATAATTTCATGGACAATAAAGTATGCAAGGCCATAAAATGCTATACCTATACCAATAAAAAATAGTGAACTAAAATCTTCACTGCCTAAAACAATCAAAACAATAGAAGGGCAAGCAAAAATTAAAAAAAACAAATCATTTTTTTGGGTCTTTTTTTTATGATCTACTTGATGATGATCCTTATGTAAAGACCATAAAAAACCATGCATAATGTATTTATGAGTTCCCCAAGAAACAAACTCCATAGCAATAAAAGTCCCTAGAACAATTAAAAATGAGATCATATTAAACCAAATTTACTTTTTAATAAGGTACCAAGCACCAAATACATTTTTCTAAAATTATTAATTCGTATTCTTTGACTTAAAATTTTTGAATACGAAATCGATTTAATTTTTTCAAATAACTTATAATAGTATAAATAAGTTAAATACACTCCTGCCCTAGATGATTTAGGTAGTTTTTTTACGCCCATTAAGGCATGTGCAAAATCTTTTTGAATATCACGTTCTATATGGACTTTATCATCTAAACAAAAAGTATTCATATCCACATTAGGGAAATATGTTCTTCCAAGATTACTATAGTCTGCTTTAATATCTCTTAAAAAGTTGATTTTTTGAAATGCAGAACCCAAACTCATCGCATGGGGTTTTAACTCGTTATATTGAATCTGATTTCCGTTCAAAAAAACTTTCAGACACATGAGCCCCACAACCTGAGCAGAACCTAAAATATACTTTTCATATTTTAATTCGTCATATGTAGTTGGATTCAAATCCATCTCCATACTGTTTAAGAAAGTATCCACTAAATCAAGATCAATATTATAAGAATTAACCACATCTTGGTAACTATTCAGAATTGGGTTTAAACTTATCCTATCTTTTATAGCCTCGTGTGTGTCATTCTTAAATTTTAACAGTAAGGTCTCCTTATTAAAATCATGAAAAGTATCAACGATTTCATCTGCTAGTCTAACAAAACCATAAATAGCATAGATGGGCTTATGAAGTTCTTTATCTAAAGCTTTTATCCCAAAAGAAAAACTTGTACTGTAAAGTTTTGTTGTTATTTCGCTACTCCTATAGCTTACTGTGTCAAAAATCTCCTTCATATCATTTAGACTTCTGATTCATAACAAAATTAGCAACCACATTTCCAGAAATTATAGAGGGAGGGACACCAGGACCAGGAACTGTTAATTGTCCTGCATAAAATAAGTTATCGATATGCTTATTAACGATTTTAGGTTTTAAATTTGCCGTTTGAGAAAGCGTATTAGCTAAACCGTAAGCATTCCCTTTGTATGAATTATAATCTTTAATAAAATCATTAATACAATAACTCCTATTGTACTCAATATATTTTTCAATTTCTTGACCACAATACCGCTCCATTCTTTTTATAATTTTAGAAAAATATGTTTTTCTAATAGTCTCTGTATCTTTCATACCAGGTGCTATTGGAATAAGAAAGAAAAGGTTTTCTTTATTCTCAGGAGCAACACTAGAATCGGTTTTAGAGGGACAACAAGCATAAAAAAGAGGCTTTTTAGGCCATTGCTTAGTTGAATAAATTTCATTTGTATGCACATCAATATCTTCATCAAAAAATAAATTATGATGTTCTAACTTATCTATCTTTTTATTTACGCCAACATAAAAAATTAAACATGAGGGAGAAAGAACTCTCTTATCCCAATACTTCTCGGAATAATTACTTAAATGTGTTGGCAATATTTCTTTATCTATATGATGATAATCTGCAGAACAAATAAGTGAATCAACTTTATATTGCTTAGCATCTGTTTTAATAGATACTACTTTTTTATTTTCTACAACAATCTCTTTTATTTCAGAATTGAGATGAAATTTAACCCCTAAATCTTTACATATTTGTGCCATTCCATCAATAACCTTAGCAAAACCTCCCATAGGATAAAATGTACCTTGCTTTATTCCAGAATAAGCCATTAAACTATACATGGCAGGTGTCTTTGCTGGTGCTGTTCCTAAAAACAAAACAGGAAACTCAAGTAGGGCAATCAAGAAAGGGTTTTTGAAATATTTTGCAACATGTTTTCTATAAGATTTGAAAATTTGTAAACGAAAAACATTGCTTATAATTTCAGAAGTACAAACTTCTTTTAAAGAAACGCCTGGTTCATAAACCAACTTATTTATTCCAAAATTATATTTAAACTCAGCCTCTTCCATAAAAGAAAGTAACTTCTTTGAAGAACCAGGTTCATAGGATTCAAAAAGCGCCAAGACTTCATTCCAATTGCTGCTTAATTTAAGAGTATGTGCTTCAGGAAAAATTATTTGAAAACCAGGATTAAGTTCAATTAAATCATAATAATCTTTAGGGTTTTTATCAAAATCTTTAAAAAACTTATCAAACACATCTGGCATCCAATACCAACTTGGGCCCATATCAAATGTATATCCTTTGTCTTTAAATTGTCTTGCTCGACCTCCAATAGTGTCATTTTTTTCAAAAACATGAACTTCGTGTCCTTCTTTTGCCAAATATGCAGCAGTACTCAAGCCAGAAAATCCAGTTCCTATGAGAGTATATTTCATCTACAGTTAATTTTACACAAAGGTATTAATTCAATAATCTATTCACAACAATGAAAAATAGTTTCACAAAACATTCTAGAGTGAATAAAATATTGATTTAAAGAATATCAATATCGCTTTTATTTGTAATCCAAAGTTTAGATTGTACATTTGACACTTATGAGAAAAAACCGAATCGAATCAATTGATTTTCTTAGAGGCTTGGTAATGATTATCATGGCATTAGATCATATAAGAGATTACTTCTTTTTTGGATCCTTTACATCAAACCCATCAGATCTGGCTACTACTACTCCACTTCTCTTTTACACCAGAATAATAACTCACTATTGTGCACCTGTTTTTGTCCTATTAACTGGTACTTCCGCATATTTATATGGGGCAAAAAAAAATAAACGTGACTTATCTAAATTCCTGTTCACAAGAGGCATATGGCTCATTTTTTTAGAAATCGTCGTAAATAATTTCGTTTGGTATTTTGACCCATCATATTCATTAATCGTTTTACAAGTAATTTGGGCAATTGGATTTGGAATGTTATTCCTTTCGGGAATTATTTATTTATCAAATAGAATCATTTCTATAATTGGATTAGCAATTATATGTCTTCACAACATGTTTGATGTGTTTCTTTTTGAAGGGCAAAGTCTAGATGCCATTGTATGGTATTTTCTTCACCAACAAGCCCTAATCGAAATTTCAGATCAGACAAGTTTAATATTTGGATATCCTATTATTCCGTGGATTGGATTAATGGCTATTGGCTACATCTTAGGATCACTCTATACTGATTATCAAGCTAAAGAGAGAAAAACCTTATTAATGAAATACGGTTTGTATTCTATTGGTGCATTTTTAATTCTGAGGCTCACAAATTTTTATGGAGAACCCAATCCTTTCATTATTCAGGATAGCATTACATATTCAATAATGAGTTTTTTCAACACCACAAAATACCCTCCCTCATTGCTTTATATATTAATGACTATTGGACCATCATTATTACTATTATCAGCCATAGAGAAATACAAAAATAAAGTCACTGATTTTTTTGTTGTTTTTGGAAGAGTTCCTCTATTTTATTACTTCATACACATTTTAATAATACACTTGATAGCGATTATTTTATTAGTGGTTTCAAATAAGGACTATAGCATCATGTTAAACATGACACCCTTTCTTCAAAATCAAGATCAATTTATTGAATATGGGCATCCTTTATGGGTTGTTTATGTAATTTGGCTTACTGTTATATTAATATTGTATCCTCTTTGTTACAAATACATGAAGTACAAATCAAATTCTAAAAAATGGTGGCTAAGTTATTTATAATCTGAACTCATGAAAAGTCTATTTTTACACCTTTTATTAATCATTAAGACTCCTCTAATATTTTCTCAAAGTGTTGGAGACTATTATCAAGGTGGTATTATTTTTTACATGGATTCTTCTGCTCATGGGTTAATTATAGACACCTCATACCTTGAAGCCAGCTTTGATTGGGGATATGATGACACTTTAATGTCAGAATGGGGCGTCCACTGGTTTAGCAATCCCGGTACAGTAGAAACATTTATTGGAGCTGGCCAATATAATACAAATAGCTTGGCTGCAGACAACGACAACCATTATGCAGGCAACCTCTGCTTCAACAGCAATAATGGGGGCTTCTCTGATTGGTTTCTTCCGTCTAAAGATGAATTGCATGAAGTAATGCTAAACATAAATCTCATTGATTCAATGATGGAGATTCATGGGGGACAGCCTATCATTAATGCATTACACTGGAGCTCCACACAAGGGAATAACACGAGTAAAGCTTGGTGTTTATCTCCTTCCGCCACAAATTCAAATGGCGAGCAGGTTGGGCCACTCCCTTTAGAATGGACAAAAAGTAATCCTGCACTGGTAAGATCTGTAAGATGTATTAACAACGATTGTGCTTTTGACAGTGCCCCAAGTTATGGCTGTACAGATCCTATAGCAGGAAATTATAACCCAAATGCAGGTGCCGATGATTTGTCATGTGAATATATAGAAGGTTGTTCAGACTCAACTGCATGCAACTTTGACTCTGAGGTTACTCTAAATAATTCCATGTTGTGCGATTTCAGCTGTATTGGTTGTACAGATCCGTCAGCATTAAATTACTTAGGCTCAGAAATTACAACAGACGACGGTTCCTGTTTATATTGTACGGAGGACTATCAAACAATTCACGTCAGCTATGATTCTCTCATTGGAAATACTATGTTTTTTCAAATAAATAATGGTGAGATTGCTTTTGAACATGTTACTGAAGAAAATTTTAATATTGGGGTATGCATACCTGATGGATGTTATAGTTTAAATTTATTTGCCGATTGTAACATTACTGAAGATTGGATTGGAAATACCATTGAAATTGGGAGCTTTTCATATACATTGGATACAATCCAAGCCTTTGTAAATTTTTATGTTGGAGATGGAGAATGTATTGGCGGTTGTACTGATGAAGCCTATGTAGAATTCGATCTTCTTGCGACCTTAGATGATGGATCATGTCTCAATCCAACTTCGTATGGATGTACTGATACTGTTGCTTGTAATTGGGATTCCGAGGCAAATCAGGACGATGGAACCTGTCTTTATCCTGAAGAAATGTATCTTGATTGTTCAGGAAACTGTATCCATGATGCAGATCAAGATGGCGAATGTGATGAAATTGATTTCGATGATGGATTAGAAATTGATATTAGGGAAACACCGACACTTGAACTCTTACAAATGATAGATGTTTTTGGAAGAGTACAAAAAGAGCATAAACAAGGCGCACTCCTATTCTATTTATATAAAAATGGTGAAGTAAAGAAGATTGTAAAACCCTGAAAATTATAAATTAGTAAAGTAAGTACCTTCTATAAGCCGCATTAATAGTTTTCAGAGTTCGATAAAAAATAAAGCACATCATCAAGAACAATTTTTAGTTGATATCCTCTACCTGGCTCCATATCAGCAACACTATTAAAATTCCATTCAGGTAAGTAGGCATTACCCATATAATCTTTAGCAATAATTAAGTTATTAGTTTGAGTAACATCGGCCAAAACAGCTGCGATTTCTGCGGGCTCTAATCTGAGATAACCTATTAAATTCCAACCAGAAGTCAAAGAAATAGAATGATTTTCAGGGAAAAGATAAGTACCACATATTTCAACCGAAACATCTGCAGTTGTTTTTATATGATAACCTTGGCCCACATCTATCGCACCTATACCATTAAAAAGAAACTCAGGTAAATATGCGTTTCCAGAATAGTCTTTAACAATAACAACATGATCATAGATAGGCGATAAAACGACATTTATATCTGTATTATATGGCAACATATATGTCGAAAACGTAGACCAGCCAAGGGGTAGTTCAAGTATTTGACAAGAAGGGCCTCCTGCAACAACATCTAGATTAAAAAATCCAAAATTTATAGTATTGTTACCACTCGCATCATAATTAAAATAACAATTATAAGAATCGCCGTCGTCTAAAGGTTCTTGATCTAATGTGAGGGTTACTACACCAGCCATAATATCAGTAAAAGGATTTCCGAAACCATTGTTATCAAAATCCACATCATTGTTTGCATTGGATACAAAAGCATTGGTAGAGTGGAATCCTTCTAAAGGTTCTCCAGGACCCCAATTATCAACACTCCAAACAAAAACAGTATAATTTCCTGGTTCTAAACTGGTAAAATTATAATACCCATCACTATCGGTTACCTGAACACCTCCGAAACCTTGCCAATCAGGAATATTATCGCCATCGGAATCACTCCAAATAACTAAAGAAACACCCGGTATACCAGGTTCATTTGAATCCTGAATCCCATCCATATTATAATCATTCCAAACTCTATTTCCTATTGATACGATACCTGGAGCTATTTGTGCATCACAATCTTCGTAACAGAAAGCCATATCATTTAGAGCTCTTATCATTTCATCACCCATAGCAGCACCTATATTTAAATAACTAAGGGCATTATTGTTATAATGATAAATGGCATCGGTGGGAGACACAGAAGCATTTAAATAGTATTGATTTTAAAATATACCTAAACTTAAAACCTCATTATAACATTTTATATAATGCACGTTTTAGCGGATTTCATAATTAATCAATGAGTAAAAATGGAGATACATCATCTCCAATTTGCAAAAAATAGTACCCTTTATTTAGAGATGATAAATTAAGCCTAAAATCACCATATATTTTTTCCAATGTAAAACCTCCTTTGATTTCTTCTCCCTGAATATTTGTAATTCTTATTGATGATCTTATATCTAAATCTGCTAAATCTAAATTAATAACACCATTACTTGGATTAGGAAATATTATATTTTTAACTTCTGCTTCCTTTATAAGAGTCTCAGGGAGTTCGTTCAAAATATTTACGACATCAATACAATTCCCAACATCATAAAAATCAACTGTTATAAAATTTGGAAATTTATCTTTTTCTGATGCGCAATCATAAACCCGATTTATGAAATAAGGGTTAGAATTTACTTGTTCAACTTGTTCATTATAGAGCTCTAAATTACCAAGAACCAATAGAAAATTGGTTATAAAATGATTGAAAATAAATAAAGGATTTTGCTCATCTCCCCTATTGAAATTACAGGAAAAATCATCAATAGATTCATTACTGAAATGTGTTTCAACAGCGTGCTCCCACAAGAAATGAAACCATGAAGGTGGGTTTTGAACTTCATTATTTGAGAACAATACAATTCTTTTGTCAAGATCTATCATATCTTGAAGAGAAGGCCAGCCATAAGCTTCATCATATTCATAAAGATCTTCATTTATTCCTGAAGTAAATACAGCATCAATTAATTCACTAACTGAGGAATAATCTTCTAATATAAGTGTAATAACTTCATTGGGATTTTCATCCATAAAAGTTTTAAATTCATTCAGTACATCAGAAAACAAAGAAGAACCCAATTGTGATGTACCATGATATAAAATCAATTCGTCATCTTCAGAATACACATCCAACATAAAAGCTCTAACACCTTGATTTAATTGAGATGTGATATTCAAATTTTGATTTGGTAAATAAAATCCATCCTCAAAAGAGCTATATGCATTATGTGTTGTTAAATAAGCAACTTCATTATATTTTTTGATGCATAACGATTCGTATCCATTGCATTGCGAATTTGATTTCGCTACAAATCCGAAAAAAAATACACTTAAAAGATAAAGTGAAAGACGCATAAGTATGATTTAATTCAAAAATACCATAATTAACGGTTTATGGCAAAAAAGTCAATATACAATACACCCAATTATTTCATATATTTAAATCATAATATTCTTGTTATGAAATCTAAAAAGATAATTTCATTTATTGTACTTTGTTTTTTTTCGTTCACCATAATGGCTCAAATACCAAATGGAAACACAGCTCCAAACTTCAGATTAACGGATTTAAATGGAAATGAACATAAACTATATGAATATCTGGACCAAGGCAAGTCTGTTTTACTAGATTTTTTTGCAGTTTGGTGTGGGCCATGTCAAAGTCAGGCATATTTGTTAGAAAGTATTTACCAAACCTATGGTCCAATCGGAAATAATTCCTTGGTGATTTTAGGTTTAGAATCTGAAGATGCAACTTTAGATGCCCAATGCATAAATTACAACGGCTTTCCATGGGGAGCCGTAACCTCTTACCCAATTATTAACAACACAGAAGATACACCTGTTGAATATAATATTAATTTTTACCCATCTGTTTACCTTATTTGTCCTGATAGAACAATTACAGAAATTAATGACGCTGAAACAAATACCATTGGTGGTTTCATATCTAGTAATTGTGGAATACCTGGTTGTACTGATCCATCTGCAATAAATTTGAACCCAAGTGCAACGCAAGATAACGGTTCGTGTATTCAACCTGGTTTGACTCAAGAAATTAACATCCCAGACGGATGGAGTATTTTCTCTACGTATATTCAATCGGAGAACATGAATGTTCAGGCTAATTTTTATCATGAAGAAGAGATAATTATGATAAAAAACTACTTAGGGCAAGCATATCTAGCTGGGTGGAATTTTAATGGAATTGGAGATATTAAATTCAATGAAGGATATCAAATTAAAACAAATGACAATTGCTCCATAATATTTGAAGGTGAATATATGGACCCAGAAGAAAACATAATTAATTTAGAAAATGGCTGGAATATCATTTCATACTTACGTTTAAATCCTGCTCCAGCCAATTTAGTATTTCAAGATCTCGTTGAAGAAGGCAACTTAGTCATTGCAAAAGACGGTGCTGGATCGGCTTTCCTTCCAGATTGGAATTTTAATGGAATTGGAAATTTAGAAGCTGGTCAGGGTTATCAATTAAAAACGAACTATTCTGGAATACTAAATTATCTTTCAAACAACGAACAATATTAATTCATAAGTAATGCATGAAGTAGAAATAAGTAAAATAAAAAAAACAGGTATTTATACTCTCTTTTTTTTAACAACAATAAGTTTACTTCAATCTTGCAATAAACCTACCACGATTATCTTATCAAAAGCATCTGAAAATTATGTTAATTGGATCGCAGATGACAACACTGTGATTCTTGATGCCTATAGAATTTCAAATACCGACAGTATTTTAGCCATAGCAGGCGGCATTATAATAACTGGAGGAGAAGACATTAATCCTTTATTATATAGTGACACACTTAATCTAAAAGTTTGTGGTGACATAGACCACAGAAGAGATACACTAGAAAAAAAACTGTTTGATTATGCATTTGAAAATAAAATTCCCTTAATGGGAGTGTGTAGAGGCATGCAAATGATTAATGTCGCCAGCGGCGGAACCCTTTATGGTGATATCCCATTAGAAATAGGCACAAAAGTGATTCACAGAAATAATGGAGAAGTGATGCATGAAATTGCATTAACAGAGCCCTGTCCACTTATTTTCCCAGAAGAACAAGATACTTTTATGGTAAACTCATGGCACCATCAAGGATTAAAAAACATACCCAAAGGAATTCATGTTGTTGCCAAGTCATTTGATGGTCTTCCGGAAGCCATTTATATAGATGAGAACCTTCATCCTTTTATGATTGCTGTTCAATTTCACCCAGAAAGACTTGGAAATGATAATGCAATTCATAAGAGAATGCGAAAAAGTTTTCTTGATGCTGTAAAACTCGATCATTAGCTAACGTTATCATATTTACAATAGAGTATTATCAGCCATTTATTTACAAAACAAAATATGATAATTTCCAAAAATAAGTTCTGAATTTATCTTTAAATTGTAGTAAATTCATCATAAATAAATCTTCAAAAAACAGATGTAAATCCTCCCACCATTTTTTGAGTTTAATTTTTATTTCTCTTCACCACCTCAATCAAAACAATTTCACCTTTTGCCTTCCCTAATTGAAGTAACAAGATTATGAATGTTAAATGAAAGAATTTTTAAATCCTCCCAGTATGATTTATAAGATTTATTTACCACCATCGGGTTATTAAGAGTAACCGACTTAGCTTTTAAAGCCAACGGGGCTAAACTTAGTGCCATGCGATGGTCGCCATAGGTTTCAAAATTAAAACTTCGATTCAAAAGTTCGACCCCAGGAATAATATCCAAAGCCTCATTATTTATAATCTGAACCTGCGCACCACATTTTTCAAGCTCATTTTTTAAAGCCATCAATCGATCGGTTTCTTTAATAGGCAAACTTTTTAAACCGGTAAGTTTCATTCGCACACCCAAACCACAAGCTGTTGCAGCTAATGTTTGAGCAAGATCTGGAGTCTTTAAACAATCTAATTCCAAAAATTTCGGAAGCTCAACACCAGACCTTTTACGAAGTGTTAAAACACCCTCTTCAATAGTAGAATCGACCCCTAACAGGTCGAAATAGCGCATCCCTTCCTTATCACCTTGAACCGAATGCTCATCTACCTGAGTAAGTTGAATGCATCCAGAATCACTTAAAGCCACCAACTCAAACATGTAAGATATAGAAGACCAGTCAGATTCTACTCGGGTAATATTATTTTGGTATGTACCAGGAATAATAGAAATTGTATCCCCCACCCATTGATAAGTCACACCTTGTTTTTCCATTAAATTCAATGTCATTTCAATATAAGGTCGAGATAAAACCTCTCCAATCAATTTCAATTGAATTCCTTTTTCAAAATAGGGCGCTATCATTAAAATGGCAGAAATAAACTGACTAGAAATATCAGCCTTCATTTGGAGTAAGCCACCCTTCAAATTACCTCCCTTAATTTTTAAAGGAGGAAATCCTTTATGTTCTATATACTCAATGTCAGCACCTAAAGAACAAAGGGCATCGACCAAACCTTTAATAGGACGTTGTTTCATTCTTGATGCACCTGTAAGAATTACTTCAGAACCTCTAAGAGCATAATATGCTGTTAAAAAACGCATCGCCGTTCCAGCAATCCCAACATCTATAGTTGTGTCTTGTGAAGACAAAGCTTTTTGCAGTACAGTTGTATCATCAGAATCTGAAAGATTTTTTAATACATTCTTATGCCCCGATAACGCTTGTATAATCAGCAATCGATTTGATATGCTCTTTGAACCAGTTAAATGAATCTTACCATTAATTAATGGACTTGTTATTTCAATTTTAGCATTCACTATAAAAAGGAATTATACATTTTGATAGCCTGCTCAATCTGATCTACAGAACACACTTTATTAAATTCAGCCTGTCCTATATCTTTGAGTAAGGTAAAATTAATTTCAGAATCATCATTCTTTTTATCATTTCTCATCCATTCAATCAATTCCGAAAATTCTCGCTCGTCGATTTGAGTTAGTGAAAAAACATTTTTGATTTTTTTTCGAATAAAACTCGAGACATCTGCATTTAAACCATTAGTCATTTGAGACAAAATGGTCTCTACAACCATTCCTATAGCAATAGCCTCTCCATGAAGTAAGTCACGACCTTTTAATAAAGCCTGACTTTCTATTGCGTGCCCTATGGTATGGCCAAAATTTAATATTTTACGTAAACCTTTCTCTTCCCAATCGAGAAGAACAATATTATTTTTTATAGAAATGGATTGGTTAAGAAGAGATAATAAGGCATCTTCATCTTTTACATCCATATTGTCTAAAAAAGACCAATATGTTGCATCCGAAATTAAAGCATGTTTATACACCTCTGCCATACCACTCATCCAATGTCTTTCTGGTAAGGTTTTAAGAAATTCAGGAACGATAAGTACCAAATCCGGATTTCTAAACAAGCCTATTTGATTTTTATGACCATCTAAATCAACCGCTAACTTACCACCTACAGATGCATCTACCTGAGACAAAAGCGTGGTTGGAATATGAAAAAAACGAATCCCTCTTTTGTACAATGATGCAATCATACCCCCCATGTCACAGACTACGCCTCCACCTAAATTAACAACTAAGGCATTACGATCCGCATTAGATTCACTTAGAGTTTTCCATACATCATTACAAATGGAGAGTGTTTTATTATGCTCACCAGATTCAATCTCTATTAACTCTGCACCAATAAGCATAGGAACATGCTCTATAAGATAAGGCAAACAGAATTGAGATGAATTTTCATCGCAAAAAATAAAAACCTTAGAATACTGTTCATTATAATCTTCAAGAATCGCATTAAATTCTTGTAAAACATCATTTCCAATATAAATAGAATACTTATCTGATTTTATTTCCACAGGATGAATCTTAATTCTAGATGCAAAGATAAAAAAGCTACGAAGACATCCTTAAAACAAAGTTAAATAATCGAAGAACATCTAATAAAAGAATTATTAGCTTTAATAGTATATTTGCGAAAGAAAACCATAGGTATGATATCCTTTGATGACACAGAAATAGCCTTTCGATCGAAATCAAAATCACAACTTCGAAAAGCATATTACCTATTTAAATTAATGGGTAAACCTCTTTTATCTAAATTGGGAGGTCTAATTGCTAATGTGGCAATCAAAATACATATTCCAATCACAGGATTGATCAAAAACACGATTTTTCAGCAATTTTGTGGTGGTGAAAGCATCGAGAATTGTTCTGATAAAATTGACGAACTAGCGAAGCATAATATTGCAACTATTTTAGATTATTCTGTAGAAGGAAAAGCATCAGAAAAAGACTTCAAAAAAACAATGGAGGAAACAATTGCTGTGCTTAATTTTGCCCATAAAAATAAAAACATCCCCTTTGCTGTATTTAAAATTACAGGTCTTGCAAGATTCCAATTACTTGAAAAAATAAACCTCAACGAAGAACTTAATACTGAAGAACAACAAGAATACGATCGCGTCATTCATCGCATTAATAAAATCTGCAAAAAAGCACATCAATACAAAATACCAATCATGATTGATGCCGAGGAAAGTTGGATTCAGGATGCCATTGACTCTATTGTTGAAACGATGATGAAAACCTTTAACAAGGAGCAAACCATCATATACAATACGATTCAAATGTATCGACACGATCGATTAGATTATTTGAAAAAAATACATGAAGGCTCTAAAGAGGAAGGATACTTTATTGGTGTAAAATTGGTTAGAGGAGCCTATCTTGAAAAAGAAAATGAACGGGCAAAAAAAATGGATTATCCAACACCTATTCAACCTAACAAAGAAATATGTAACGAAGATTATGACTCAGCTTTAAAATATGCTTGTGAAAATATTTATGGAATTTCTATTTGTGCAGGAACGCATAACGAAGAAAGTTCTCTACTCTTAACTCGGCTTATGCAACTGTATAATATTGAAAGGAATAATCCAAAAATATATTTTTCTCAACTCCTTGGAATGAGTGATCACATAAGCTATAACTTGGCTAATAAAGGATACAATATAGTCAAATATGTGCCATACGGACCGGTAAAAGAAGTACTACCTTACCTTATTCGAAGAGCAGAAGAAAACAGATCTATTGCTGGGCAAACGGGTAGGGAATTAAATCTTATTTTACAGGAAATAAAAAGAAGAAAATCGAATTAAAAAAAAGTTATAGACATTTACAATCTGTAACATCTATATTAAGTAAAGTAGACGTACTATCACAATCATCAACATTAAATTTAGAAAACTTTTGTCCCTTAACTTCAATAAGATACGTCCTACACTTTCCACCTACATCACTCCCACCAAAATCTACATCTAAATCTGTATCGTAAAAGATCTGTTCAAATGAACTCTCCGTTATACTTATGCAATTTAGCTGACAAAGTGCTTTTTCTGAAAACTCAAACGCTTGACCTCGCAAATGTTTTAAAGTACGTGCGTTTGGCAAATAAGAAAATTCAATGTCTCGATCTCCAAAAAAGAAAATGGACACAATTACGCCAAGACCTACACCAATTAGATATAAAAAAAATCGTCTTACCACAGCTGTAAATTAATAACCCAAAAGAAGTCGTATTTCTTTATGTGGCAAATCAAACCAAGCACCAATACCTCTATTTGTAATGATGCCGTTATAAACATATACCCCTCCTCTAATATTTGGAGATCGCAATAACATACCTTTTACACCTCCGCCTTCTCCAACTTGTAAAAGGAGAGGGGCTAAGATGTTACTCAAAGAAAAAGAAGCTGTTTTTGCAACACGCGAAGCAATATTAGGAACACAATAGTGAATAACGTCATGCTTAATAAAAGTAGGAGATTCATGCGTAGTAAGCTCTGAAGTTTCAAAACAACCACCCTGATCAATACTTACATCTACAATCACAGACTTAGGCTTCATTTTTTGAACCATGTCATCAGAAATAACACATGGGGTTCTACCCTCTTTAGCCCGCAAAGCACCAATGGCTACATCAGCTCTTTTTAATGCTTTCTCTAAAACTTTGGGTTGCATAATCGACGTTGCTATTGGGAAATTTAAGTCACTTTGCATTCTTCGTAAACGTGCAACTGAGTTGTCAAACACACTCACCAATGCACCTAAACCAACAGCAGAACGGGCGGCATACTCAGCAACAGTCCCTGCACCTATAATCACAACACGGGTAGGTTTAACACCAGGAATCCCTCCCATAAGAAGACCTCTACCACCAGAAAAAGTACTCAATAATTCAGCAGCAATAAGTATCGATGAGGTACCTGCTATTTCACCCATTGATCGAACAATAGGAAAAACCTGTGCTTCGTCTTTAACGTAATCAAAAGCAACTGCTGTAACCTTCTTATCCATTAATTTTTTAAAATATTCAGCCTTCTGTGTCTTTAACTGAAGTGCCGAAATCAAACACTGATTATGTTTAAAGTAATCTAATTCCTGAAGTGATGGTGGTTCAACTTTAAGTATAATATCTGCTTCATACACCTCCTTAACATTAAGACATATTTTTGCACCGGCTTCACTGTACTCCTGATCTGTAAATGAGCTTGAAACTCCTAAATTTGACTCTACATATACTTTATGACCATTACTCACTAATAATGCAACTGCCTCTGGAACCAAGGGCACTCTTTTTTCTTGAAAGGCGCATTCTTTTGGAATACCAATGAAAAGAGACTCTCTCTTAGTTAAATGCTCCAACACTTCAGGTTGTGGCATCAAGAACTCGTCATTTAAAAAACTTAAAATATCAGGCTTACTCATTTTTAGGACTTAATTTCTTCTACTGTAAATATACGTATATTTGCCTCAGACTCGATATGAATCCGCAACAGGTTTTCAGGTAATAAGTTAGCAATTTTTTCCGGCCATTCAATAAAACAGTAATGATTCGAATAAAAATAATTCTCATAACCCATATCATAAGCTTCATTTTCATCTTTTATTCTGTAAAAATCGAAATGAAAAACAAGTTGATCATCTCGAGTTTCATATTCATTTACTATAGCATAAGTTGGGCTATTAACCGAAGATGGATCCACACCTAACTCTTGGCACAAATATTTAATAAATGTAGTTTTACCGGCACTCATATCACCATAAAACGCAATGACTCTATTTGAATACGCTTTTGAAATCCTTGCTGCCAAAGCAGGCAATTCTTCAATAGAATTAATAATTACCCTCATTATCTAGGAGATAATCGAATAAAAGGACAAATCATCTCTTCCATAGAGACGCCTCCATGTTGATAGGTGTCTCTAAAATACTTCACGAAATGATTGTAATTATTCGGATATGTTAAATACAAGTTTTCTTTAGCAAAGATAAAACTTGAAGTCAAATTTGCGGCGGGTAAAAAAAACTCCTCAGGATTTTCCATAACCATCACATCTTTAACTTGATACTGCAATCGTTTACCAGATTTGTATCTCAAATTTGAAGAGGTTTCTCTATCCCCTATAACTTTTGATGGCACACCTACATTAATTGTTCCGTGATCCGAAGTAATAAAAAGACAAGAACCACTATTTGCAATCTTCTTAAGCATCTCTAACAGACTTGAGTTTTCAAACCAAGTTTTGGTTAAAGCTCTATATGACTTATCGTTTCCTGCTAACTCCCTAATCATATCCATATCTGTTTTTGAGTGCGAAAGCATATCCACAAAATTATAAACAATAACGTTTAAATCATTTTGAAGTAAATTATTAAACTGCTGAACCAATTTCTCTCCATATTGTTGTTTCACAACTTTATGATAAACAATCTTATTTTCACCCAACCCTAACCGCTTCATTTGATCTTCCAAAAACTCTTTTTCATGTAAATTTTTCCCACCTTCTTCATGATCATTTTTCCATAAGTGTGGAAAGCGTTTTGAAATATCTAAAGGAGTCAAGCCTGAAAAAATAGAATTTCTAGAATATTGAGTTGCTGTAGGAAGAATGCTACAAAAAGTAGATTCTTCATCTATCGTAAACCATTCTTCTATAATAGGTTGAAGTATTTTCCACTGATCGTATCTCAAATTATCAATAAGCAGAAAAAAGTTTGGCTTATCATTTGATAAATTCGGAAACACTTTTTCCTTCATTAAAGTGTGTGAAAGTATTGGTGTTTCATCGCCACCTTTTAACCATGACTTATAATGAGACTTTACATATTTAAAAAACTGTGAATTGGCTTCATTTTTTTGCATTTCTAGAATTTCAAGCATTCCAGAAGCGTCAATTTTATCTAATTCTACTTCCCAATGAACAAGTTTCTGATAAATCTCCACCCATTCTTTCAAGCTTCGGACATCTAATAAAGCCATACTAATTTCTCGGAACTCTTTTTGATAATTTGATGTCACCTTTTCATTTACCAAACGCTTGGTATCTAAATTCTTCTTAAGAGAAAGTAGTATTTGATGTGGATTTACTGGCTTAATGAGATAATCCGATATTTTTGACCCCAAAGCTTCTTCCATAATGTACTCTTCTTCACTTTTGGTAATCATTACGACGGGTATATTATGATTTTCATAAATTAGAGACAAAGTCTCTAGACCAGAAATCCCAGGCATATTCTCATCTAAAAAAATAATATCATACACCTCATTATCAATCATATCTAAAGCATCTTCTCCATTATTTGCAGTTGCTAGAACATAACCTTTACGCTCTAAAAAAAGAATATGAGGCTTCAATAATTCAATTTCATCATCCACCCAAAGTATCTTCACTTTTTCCATAGATATTTACTACTTTAGTTTTTTAAACTAATCTGACTAAAATTACTAAAATTGAGGGCCATAAATGCCAATAAAACAAAAATTCTTAA
>TARA_B100001093_G_scaffold517265_1_pt1 | contig 23346 bp, 14 predicted proteins | sample TARA_B100001093 | Tara Oceans TARA_B100001093 (sample SAMEA2623116) | marine metagenome | biome: marine biome (ENVO:00000447); feature: surface water layer (ENVO:00002042); material: "saline water (ENVO:00002010), including plankton (ENVO:xxxxxxxx)" | depth 5 m | reverse complement strand
GGGGACATCTTCGGTGAAGATTCGCAGTTTTACAGATACGATGGTGGTCAAAAAGGCTGATGGCGCAACTCACAACTCCGACAAGAATCACGGTAATGTCTGGGTCCATGATTGCGTTCGATTCAGTGGATAAAAGCGCTTCTTGAATCAACACCAATCTATCAATCTGCGGGGTTGTTTTATTTCCTCACGATGTGTCGCATTGGTTAGGGATACGGATGGCTCAAGGTGAAGATTCCGTGACTCGGCTCACTGGGCTGGAAGTATTCTTGCCAGACGGGCGCCGACTCGGGGTTGTTCATGATGCGGTTGTGGATGCGAATGGATTGAACTGCACCCATCTTTTTGTTCGAGATACAGATGAAGAATTGGTTGAAGGTTCAGTCCATGTCGCAGTTCCATGGAGATGGGTTCGAGCCATCGATAGCATCGTGCTCTTGCGTTGGTTCCCTCCAACGCCGATTCCATTGCAGGGTTGAGTTCATTCATGGGTATTGAATTGCATATTTTGGGGACCTCTTCGGCCCGTCCGACCTCGAAGCGACAGGTGAGCGGAAGTCTTGTTCAGTGCGAAGATGGTATCGCAGTGATCGATGCAGGCGAGGGGTTCCAAACGCGATATGCTGCGCAGCGCAAGCGATTGAAACTGTTCGATAAGGGGACCTCTCTTCGAGCAGCAAGAGTTCACGTGGTCTGCTTGACGCACGGTCATTTGGATCATACGTGGGGGCTTTTACCTTGGATGCACACGATGTCGCTGGATAAACGCGAAGTTCCATTGTTGGTTCTCGGTCCAACGTCTCCAGAAGCCTTCGATTCGTTATGTGCTGGTACTGGCGTACCTGACTCGTCTGCGAGTGCAGAACTCGCTCGACAAATTACCGGTTGGCAATCATTAGGAGGCACTTCAGCAGAACTGGGTTATTCGGTTCGCTGGGTTCTTGGAGACGTGGTGAACGACCGCTGGATGGAACTCAACGACGACGGCTCGACAAGTCTTCTTTCATCCATGCCGCAACCAGAGGGGTGGAAGCGAAACAAACTCCACCCACTGCCGAGCAATCATTCCGTACCGTCTTGCTCGTGGATGCTTGAATCTAAAGGAAGTCTCGGTAAATTCAATCGGCTGATGTCTGCAGAATTGCGCTTGTCCGATGAGGAGAAATTACGGCTCTCCTCTGGCGAGGATATCAAGCGAGTGGACGGTTCCTTGCTCAAAGCCACTGATTTCCGAGGTGAGGACCGTCCCGGCACCCGTCTAATCGTCTCGGGCGATACATCAGAGATGGCAGAATCTTTGTCGACGGTTGGGGGCGTGGACGTACTTGTCCATGAAGCGACGTTTATGGACGATGCTCAACAGTGGGCTGACCAATTTCAACATTCCACATCAACTGGTGCTGCGCGAACTGCCTTGGCTGCCAAAGCGAAGCATCTGGTCCTGACGCATTTTAGCGCTCGAATTAACGATGCGAATCTTCCCGTTGCAGAGGCCAAGGGTGTGCTTGCTGAATCGGGTATTCAAGTCACTGCCGCAATGGATGGGGACAGAATCCACATCTCAAATTCGGGTTCAATCACGCATCGTTTCTGGGCAGAAAACGGCTGGAAGGCTTGAACATCTCGCCACATCATTGAAGTGGATTGGGCCGTACAGCACATCATGCGTTCATCACTTGCGGTCGTTTTTCTCCTCTGCATAATGGTGATTCCTCTTTCGATAGCGGCAACTGATGGGCGGGCAGAGCCAAATTGCCAAGAAGTCAATGCCGCATCATTCAGCAGTGCCACCGCCATTGAATCGGGTGAATGCGTCAAAATAAGTCTCGGTGTTCTAACGCCTGGCGACGTGTTCGACATTTCATTGACCATCATTTCAGACCCAATGGACGTACTTGTCTTTGATCAAAACACAATTCTTCCTTACGACCTAGGGCAATCCTATCGCACCAGCTACGAGCAAATCCCTTCGACTGAATCGGCGTTTGGCGAATTGAAATTCCATTGGAAAGTGCCCGCTTCAATCAACCAAAAAACGTGGTATATCGTACTCGACAATACGGCTCATTCAGGCGACCAAGGAATGGGAGATCAAGGCGGTAACCAAAGCCGAGCAAGCTTGAGTGCGTCACCCATCTCGGAATCGTATTGGACGCCATTTCACGACGTCATAAAAGTTGAAAGTGGTTCATTCCAAACACTTCTGTCAGGTGACGAACTCCGTCTGGACGCGGGTACGACCGTGGTTGTCACCGCCTGGTCGCTTGAAGACGAGGGTGACGTGTATCTTCAGACTCGTTCGATGAACGACCTCTACGTTTCTCAAGGCGTTGGTTCATTGTACATCACCGGCGCTTCACTGCAAGCTGTCGATGATTCCGCTTCCTTTTCTTGGGTTGTTCCCAACGAACTTGACGGTGAAGAATTGGTTGTCGTAGCTGACAACACCGATACACCAGTTGGAGGTGGGGACGGCAGTGAACCGGTTCGCATGACTGTTCGAGTCGAACTTGCACCACAACTCAATCCAATCATAACCGATGATGGAAATGCCTCAACAGTCTTGTCGAATGGTATTACTCTGGATGCTTCTTCAACTCCGAACCGCCTGAACCAAATTGCCTCAGCGTCGTGGGATTTTGACTCGAATCTCGATGGAGATAATGACGGCAATCCTGCTAACGATGTCGATGCAACCGGTTGGGAAGCAGTTGCTGTTTGGTCAACGCCAGGTGATCGCGTGGTCACGCTCACAGTGACCTCCCCAACCGGTGAATCTGCTTCGACAACCACTACGATATCTGTTTTGGATGTAGTCGCTCCAGTTGCTCGTGTAGGAGGCGACGGCCAACCCATCAGCGGAGGGTGGAAAATCTCCACAGGTGGTTCTCTTTCGCTAGATTGCTACAGCAGTTCCGATGATTTTGAAGTCGAGTTCTGCAGGTGGACCTTGGACGGTACTCCCTACCAAAACCCAAGCCAGTCACTCTCCCTGTCGTGGGACGATATTGGTTTGCATACCGTCGTCCTTGAGGTGACGGATGCTGCAGGTAATTCTGATACTGCAACGACAACTGTACGGGTAACCGATACGTCTCTCCCCGTCTTGGAACAAGCCAGTTTGAACCTTCTTCCAAGTGTTGGCGTTGTTGATGAAGCCATCACGTGTGCGGCGCAAGCTACGGATTCGTACGATAATTCATCTTCATTGCGATATCATTGGGACATGAATCCTGATGAGGACAGTGACGGAAATGGAAATGCTCGAGATGATGCAGACCAGACCGGTTCGACCACTGAACTTGAGTTTTCATCTGCGGGTCGCTACGACATCGTTTTGACGGTCTTTGACCAATCGAACAATTCTGACAGTCACGCCTTTTCTTTGACGATTGAGGCCTCTCCAAGCGAAGGAGGAATAGTCGGTATATTGGCAATGGTCTTGTTCATCGGAGCGCTCACGATGGGGGTTGCATTGGTCGGTCATCGTCGATGGCAACGGGGTATTGCAATGGATTTACTCATCGGACGAGGCCTTTCAGAAGCCGAGGCCAAAGCGCATCTGTCATCGCTAGCGGGTACGAGAAAGGTCCCACTGTTCGCTCAAGCAACCGTCCTAGCAGGGCTCGATACCGGTGAGGTAAAACCATCCAGCGTCCTTGCCGAAGAACGAAAGGCTGCAGAAATGGCGGCCATCTACGGCTCATCGAATGAGAGCCAAATGAATGCGCAGCAGAGTTTTGCACCACCTCAATACCAGCAGCAGACCATGTCGCAAGGCAGCCAAGCAGCTGCGGCAGATGCCTTGGCTTTATTCAACGACGTCACGCCGGCTTCCGTTGCGCAGCCTGCCGTTCAATCGAATCTTTCTTCTCCGGATTTACTGAATGAAATGGAAACCTCTCCCACGCTTCAAACGGTTGTCCAAAGTGGAGGTATTTCGCTGCCAGACAATGTCGTACCTGCAAAGCAGCCCGTCACTTCAGAAGCGCCTGAAGAAGTCCAACCTCTGGTTTCAACGGTTCAAGTGGCCTGTGAACAATGCCCGACTGTTTTTGCCATCCGCATCCCAGCCGGTACCAAAGAAGTCGTAGTTGCATGCCCATCGTGTGCTTTTGATTCCGTCGTTACCGTTTGAATCTCCGCCCGTAGGGCGGTGTACAGAATACGGCCAAATTTCAAACATCTTAGGGATGGGTTCTCATAGTGGTACGGAGTGCTTCGGTTATGGTAGAGGAAGGAACGCGTCTTCTTCGTATAGGTCTACCACAAGGAACTGATCCTCGAAGAATGGCGGTCGCCATGGTCGTGCTGATGCTGTTTTCGATGGCCAGTCCCGTCAGTGCAGATATTTCGGTTTCACGAGATGACTTCGGCGTTCTCGATGAGTTGGATGATATCCTTTCCAAGCGAACCGAGAACAATGAAGAAAGCATTGCTACCCTCGGTGCTATCGATGCACTCAACGCTATTGACGTCGCACAACGACCGGTTGATTCGACCGACCCACTCTCTCAAGCAAGTGCCTATCTCGACGGCATTGAGTTGCGTGACGCATCTCCATTTGTCGCAGACCACCCTCGTCCTTACGAATTCCTGATGGATACGTCAACGCAACCTGACGGATGGCCATACAATCTGTTTGAAACGCTGTTTTCAGTTCAATCTCTCGGATTGGACAACATTCTCGGTATTGGAATCAATACCTATGCGGTGTACGTCAATTTCACCTCAAGGAACAACGGCCCTTCACATGAGGCGTGGGTGGAAGGTACCTTCACCGGTGAGCTACTGGTTGGGACAGACATCGTACTGTTCAACAACTACATCGATATTGATGGTGATTCTGTAGACGACCTTTCTGTTGGGTTAACCATTGAAGGTCTAATCAACCAGAACGATGGTTTTGGCTTTGAATTTGGTGATTGTGGCATTCCGCCGGTCACCGTTCCTTGCATTGAAGAATTTTGGATTCGCCCGACATTTCAATGGAAAGTTACAGCACTCAATCAAGACGATTTATTGTGGGATAACATGTCACACCTCGAAGTCAGTTTGATGAAAGGTTTAGCGTTTGATGTCACGCTTGACGACTCGGAATCCTACGCCATTGTCATCGACACCCGTTTTACACAACCCCCTCACGACTTCACTCTTGGTGTTGGCTTGCAGCGAATCACCTTCAGCGTCAATGCAGTCTTTGCAAACGCACTTCAATTTCTGGCTTCACTGGCAGCAGGTGGAATCAATTCCACCAGTCTGAGCCTGACTTCAATTTCAGCACCCTACGCAATTCGGGCCTCAAATCCAAACGCCGACAGTTCGAACCGGCAGACGAATTGCGATGATGGGTCGGGGTATTACGATCCTGAAGTGGACCATTTGGCCGAAAGCCATGACCACAAGTGCGGTTTCGGTCTGGGTGTTGGTTTCATTCGATTTGACGGCTACGGGGGCGGGACAACTGCTCCAGTTTTGGAAACTGCCTACATCGATGCAGGATTCCATCCGGAACAAGGCCAAACCGAAATTCCAAGCGAAGTTGACATCACGTTGAGAAACGATAATTTGGGACAAAACAGCTTCGATAATGTTGAAATTTTTTCAGACATTGGTGCGGACCTTTTCCTGCATTATTTTGAAGACCGCTCGAACGTGACGGAAGGAGATTCGCCCTTTGGCAACGTTACCGATTCCCGTTCTTGGATACGCGGACTGCCGTCTGGAAGCCTCCATCCCGATGAAATTGCAGCCATTTTTACGATGATTGGAGAAGAGCCAGGGGGTACGGACTTACCGGGAGAAATTCCAGACCGCCTCTCGATGATTATCACCATCAAGAACTTCTCTGCTGACAACATCAACAACATCAACGACCCATCCTTGCCGATTAACCCAGCATCTCCTCCCAATACTTTGGTGGCGATTGTCGCCACCGAATCAATCGATTTATTGGATTATAAATCGACGTTCATGCGCGGCGGATACGCATCCGATTCATCTTCGATTGTTCTGCAGATTACCAACGTTCCGAAAGTGATCATCATTGAAGGGAGTTTTCTTATTCCCGAAAGCGGCTTGAGCAGGGTATCGTATGACAATCCAAATCTCAACACCATCGCTCAAGTATTCGATAATGCACTGCTCACCATCGTTGAAGTAATTTTAGATGTTGGGGACATTGTCAACGGGCTTCCCGAAGCAATTGTTGGAACTGCGGGATCATCTGGCGGTGATGTGGGCCTGCACTGCTACAACCAAGTTCGGCAAAATCTCCCACAATCAACCCGCAGTCCGATGGAAATTGGATCTGTTTCAATTGCTATTTCCAGCAGCGACCAGCCGTGGTTGCCAGACATTGATCACATCCTTCTTTCTGAAGACACCAACATTGAATCAGTAAATGGACGACTTGGACAACAAGAGCCGCTGGTTCCAGTTGCGATGAGTGCCCGTATCGGAGGTCTCTCGAGTGTCCGGCATTCTTACGACCCGATTAACGATATTCGGCAAATGGAACTGCAAGGTATTCCAAGCGGTCCGTTGTTGATTGGACACATTCTTCACAACGATGGAGCATTAGACTCTGCCAATCAGCAATCAGCAACGCTTTCAAACCGACCCAGTACGTTCAATATCACGCAAACTGCAGAAGCGCTGATTTACGCTGCCTCGGCTCCGATTGGAACCATCACTTACGGTGGAAACGGTGACGGCCAGAGCAACGCGATCCGTCTCAACGGTCTTCCAGCAACTTTCGATTTGATTCTTGGTGACACGGTCGGTTACGTTGCTTCAACCCCAATGGAATCGATTGAAATTCAGCTAACCAATTCATCGCAACCACTCTCAATGGACGGAGATCATTTCCGTTTCTGGGTGGATGAAGACCTCGGTGAAGCCAGTTTGAGCGCTAAAATCTCTGACGTGACGAGTTTACGTCGTCTTTCTCCTTTAGACCCGGGTGCTTCAGGACCAGAGGGTAATTCTCGAATCGAGATGATTCGTGGAGATTCTTCACCCATGAATATTCTACTTGAAGATGATACGCAGTACGATGACGAATTCAAAGGGATGAATGGGAAAATCGCCATCAATCCACTTCCCGCAAACATCACTGTGGCCTACCCGAGCGGTGTTGATTCAGGGGGTCTTGAACTACCGACGTTTGATGAAGGCGATGGCGTTCAAGCCCTGTCATTTTTCCTTGGAGATTTGGTGAATTTTGGCTCATTAGTTAACGACTTTGTCTATTCGACGATTGTTGACTTAGGTGGAATTGAAACCACTGAAGAGGATATGGCGCTCGGCATTGATTTGGTGACCGGTGAATCGTTCGACGTTACTGCTGATGTTCGCAAGGGGCGTAACGTTGGTGAACAGCCTGCTTGGTCACACGGCTTAGGAATGGAAGTGTTTGAAGCAAGCGTGGTGTCGTTCAATCTCTCTCGAATGCCGACGTTTACCTTGAGCACCCGTTCGATTGCCACGGAAATTCTCAGCGACTATGTCGTCACTTCAAGTGAGGCGGATGTCTTGCTGCAGGCTTTCACCGATGCCAATATCAGCAATCTCGCATCGATTGAACAAATTTTACTCGCGCTTGAAGACGGTATCATTCTCGATTCTGAAATCGAGGGCGTCAATCTCTCAGTTCTGGAAGAAAACGGCATCACATTTGAGTTGCGGCGTTCTTGGCATCTTCGTTCTTGGCTGCCCAGTCTACCTGTTGGAAGAATAATGCTGGAGTATGATTTCAGAATGATAAACGAGATTCCAGTCTATGAACTTGACTTGTTTTTAGAACAATGGACGCCTGAACGACAACAATTCAGCATCATCGTGAATGGTTTGGAAGGGCGTGATGTTGAGTTCATCGTTTCAGGACTCGATACGACTGGCCCCAATGATGTGCAAGCCAACGCGGTGTTTTCAACTCAGGATAACCTCACTATTCCCCGCGTTTCGGTAGACATGCGGTACGACCTCGGGGCTAGATTGGACTCTGCTCACGCTATTTTCATCGACAGACGGGCGTTGAGTCGTGTTGAAGCGCTGATTGTGAACGTTCCGCAATCGACTGATTTTTCGTCAACGGTTGGTGATATATTCCTCATCGACGTGTCTGTGCCGCCACAGTACCAAATTGACGGTCATTCTGCTGACTCACTGATGATTCAGCAAATGCGATACGTCGATGGATTTTGGTGGCCTGCCACCGCTTTCATGCGCGACTTGCCAGGAGAAATGCACTTGTCTGCACAGCCTAACAAGGACTTTGACATACGGTCGGAAGTTTCGTTCCAAGGCATGATGGAGCTGGATTACAGTTCCAATACCGAAGACATGGATTTGTACCTCGAGGCATCAGGACGTTCAGTTGATTTCAAGGGCGACGTTCTTCTACTGGCTGAAGACCTTCCCAAGACCTTCGTTCTTGAAGCAACAGAAGACTGGGGGATGCGAATTGCTTCTTCAGGCCAGGGTGTTGAGCGCCTGTATGTCAAGCAGACTGACGTCCCATCGACTCCCGGTGTCGTACTTGACCGAGTCGAAGTTATCGGTCAAGACCTCAAATCAGCCACCATTAACATCTACACTGGTCCTTTCCAATACCCGGTGATTGTTCTGGAAGACATCACTAACGGCCGAATCGTTGCAAGTGCTGAAGCAACCGTGGAACCGTATTACGAACTGGGTATTCTCGAGGGCCAAACCTTTGACGGTCGAGCGGTTCTTCTCGATGCGCAGTTCACGGGAATTTTACCGACTGCTTCGTCGATTGGTGTCAACGGAATGGTGACTGACCTTTCGCTGATCGGGTCGTTAACCGGTGACAGTGTTGAGACCCGCCACGTTCTTTTGGTTGAGCCGATTTCAAGCGGCATTGCAAGCCTGTTGGCTATGATTTGGTGATTGTATGAGTGGGGACAATGATTCAATTCTCTACGACGAGAACGGCGATATGCTGGTACATGAGGACGATATTGAATCGGCTGGTTTGCTCGATGTAGCACGAATTCAGAACATGGAGAAACTCGGCTATTCATTGGATGAAGAGGGAATTGAAACCTATGAAGACATGCAAAGGGTCAGCAAGGCGATTGATACGATTCGGCGAAAAGTGAGTCCTGCTCGTGTGGCTTTAGCCGGTATTGTTTTTCTTCTCTTGGTCGGTGTGTTCGCCAGTGGATGGTACTGGGCACTTCCCCGAGATGCGGTGAACGTAGAGACGCAGTACTTGCAGCGCGGTGGACACCTCATTATGTCTGAAATCCATAACACCGGAAGCCGGGAAATCACCGATGTTACGCTGGATGTTCAATTCCAATCACTCGATGGCGAAATTCTCGAATCAATGTCCATTGAAGTTCAACGCATTGAAGCCCATGCTTCTGTGGCTGGAGACGATTTGGAAATGATGGTTGTAGGACATACAGTGTGGGACCAATATGTTGTAGTTATCAATTTACAATACACAGATCATCGGGGCGTTGTTCAGATAGAGGAGTGGAGGCATGGTGTTGGTGATTGGACAATCGAATACTTCATGGATAAAGCAGAGAGAAGCACTTGGCCAATTTCATAATGCAGTCGAAGAAACGCACAGCACCCCAACGGATAAAGCGAGGGAGTTGAACCCGTGATTGTGTCTGTCAAACGCTCAATGGCTGGAGCCTTGGCTTTGGCGTTACTTTTCCTTTTACAGGGTGCAACACCACTGCTTCAGCCGACGGAATCTCAACCCACTGAGATGGATGAAGGCGGAGAAGTCGAATGGGTGCGTTTCGACTTGATTGACGGTGTCTACGGTGATGCCGAGGGGTACGAGTCCTACACCGAACAACTCGAATACCGTTCACCGACCGCATCAAGTCGTATCGGTACGTTCGATATCAACGGCCTTCAACTAACACGGCCGATTCCAGGCGAATGGCTGGCTCCAAGAATTGACTTGCAACTTCTCATCGTCTCTAACGAGGTGCAACTCCTCGATACTCGGCACCTTCTTGCCGAGATTGAAGGTCTTAGCGTTCGTGAGTTTATCGCTCCTTCAGGGCTTATCGTTCAGGGAACCGTTCACGCGCTTGAGCAAGCCAGCACAGTAGCAGGCATCGATTCCAATCATCCAGTTCCTCATGCGTTGTTGGTTGATGGTACTGTCCTCGACATCTTGATGCTGGAAGACGGTTTAGAATCTCTTCAAGGCACTTCGATGCGAATTGAGGGATGGCGGACCGATGAAGGCCCTCAAGAAGGGATTGATTTTACAGATTCTCTCGGTGGAACAATTCTCCAAGAGGTATCTCAAATCGTTCCATTTGCATTCTCAGAATCTCATCGCTGGGATGACGGGAGATACCAAGGTATTCTTGCGACCAGTGAACTGTTTGGCGTGGTCTCCCAGCCTTCGCTTAGGACGCTACGGTTTGAACCGGAATTCACTATTGAGAATAATCAGGCCAAGACGAACATGAAAACATCTCAGGTCTCCGGTTACTTCACGACTGATCTGGACGGCTCAGGCCAAATTGTCGCCGTAGCGGATACCGGACTTGATGCCGACCACGGTGATTTTGGCACACGAGTTGTTGCCAACAACGATGTCATCGGCGACGGATCGCCTGCAGACAAGCATTCTGGTCACGGCACTCACGTTGCGTGTTCGGTCCTTGGCGACGGTGCTCAGGGTGGTTATGCTGGAGTCGCGCCATCTGCAGAATTGTATTTCCAAGCGATGGAGAATGACAATTCCGGTAACCTGCTTTCGCCGTCATTGAACAATCTGCTGAACTCTGCGTATTCAGCCGGTGCGTACACGCATACCAATTCATGGGGCTCAGCGAGATCAAGCGACCAGGGCAAATATACCTCCGAGAGCGAAGATGTCGACGACCGAGCAAATTACTATGATCGTTACTACAACGGTCGAAACGGTTTGACCATTCTCTTTGCAGCAGGAAATGACGGACCTAATTCAGGTACTGTCGGTTCTCCATCAACTGCAAAAAACACCATCACAGTGGGGAATCATCAAAACAGGTATTCAGGCGCTCCTGACAACATCATGTCAAGTTCATCTCGTGGCCCGACCGATGACGGTCGAATCAAACCGGATATTCTCGCACCAGGGGGATATGTTCGTTCCTGCAGGGCCCAAGAAGCCACCGATACAGACTCTGCAACATGGTCGAACACGTACTATCTTGAATACACTGGAACATCGATGGCTGCTCCGAATGCGGCTGGGGCTGCGGCGATGGTTCGTGAATATCTCGAAGAAATCGCTCAACGCCCCTCTCCCCAAGGAGCACTTGTCAAAGCCCTCTTGATTCTTGGAGCTCAAGACATTGGTTCGCGTGACATACCGAACAACGATGAGGGCTGGGGTCGCCTGAATTTACGCAACACACTCGCTCCTAATTCCGGGCAGGGAATCTGGGTTGACGACCGTTCAGTGCTGTCAGGTACTGGTAATTCGAAAACTTACTCGTTCAATATATCTCAAGGTAATGGCGGTTTCAAGACAGTTTTAGCCTGGTCGGATGAGCGAGGGTCCTCTTTCTCCAACACACAACTTGTCAACAATCTTGACCTTGAGGTTACCGACCCGAGCGGCAATGTTTACCTCGGCAATGATTTTGCGAACGGGCGTTCGACCCAAGGCGGTTCAACTGATAGCCTCAACAACGTCGAGGTTGTACTGATTGACAGTGCAGAAATCGGTGTTTGGACCGTGGTTGTGAAAGACGGTATGCATGGAGGCAGCAAAGCGCAGCCCTATGCAATTGCAGTTACTGGGCACGGCGTGAATGATTTACGACCCGACCCAACAGTCATGCACGACGAATTCCAGATGTCGGTGACCATACCACAAGTCGGTGACCAGATTCAACTCGTTTCGAAGGTATTCAATGTGGGCAATGTTCGAGCAGACTTCTTTGATATGCGATTTGAAGTCGACGGTGTCGAAATTGAAACCAAGAACTTCGACATCGGTCCGGGCGCTTCGAAAACACAAGTATGGTATTGGACACCACAAGTTTCTGGGCAATCGACTCTTTCGTTCATCATCGACCCGACAGATGAAATCGAAGAGATTCTTGAAAACAACAATCGTCATGACATACAGGTCGATGTCACCGCACCAGGAGTCAAACTTTCTGCCAGCCCTCAGACATTACTTTTGACCAACACCTCTCAATCCACGACTTCGTGGGATGTTGTTCTTACCAATACGGCCCTGATTTCAACGAATGCTAGCATCGTAACCCAGTCGGTTTTCAACATGATTACGGGTGAAAATCTTCCCTGGTATGTCGGTAGCAACGAATCTAATTTCACGCTTGATGGACAGGCTACTGCCAACATATCTGTGACCCTCGTACATCCTACCCCTCCTTCACCCGGTGAATACCGAGTTGACCTTCTTGGAATTGATGTCGATAATGGCGTTAACTACCCTTACATGGTCTATTTCACCGTTCCTGAACTACCAAAGGTTCGCGTTGAATACGATTATCAAATTGTTCCGGTATCTCCATCAGAACCAACCAGTTTGGATGTTAGGCTGTTCAATCTTGGAAACGCTAACATCGGTTACGACTTATTTGTCGAAGCGCCTGCGGGCTGGCGAGCAGGGTTTGATACCTTGTCCAGTGTTCCGGGGGCGAGTTCTGGTTCGAGTGGACTGATTGACAAAGATACATATCGTGAAGTAGGAATGACGTTCACTCCACCTCAGGTTATGACTGCGGCTGGGGCAGAACGGCTGGTGCGATTGACCATCCAATCTCAAACAGAACTCACTGAAACGTGGATTTTTGACATCCCAATCAAGATTGAAACCGTCAAGACCGTTGAAGTTGACCTCGAAACCAACCTCGGAGTTCTCCGGCCTGATTCGTATTTTAGTCTCCTGTTCTCATTGGAACACCGAGGTAATGTGGACCTTTCATTCACGCCTTCGTTCGAACTTCCCTCAGGTTGGTCGGTTACGTCTGACGTTGAAACATTTGAACTTCCTTGGGCTTCATCGAAGAATCTCTTGTTTGGTATATCAGGGGACGGTAATGCGGTTTCTGGTGCGGTCAAATTCTACCTCGATAACGGTTCAGATCGAATCACTTGGTCTGGTCAATTCGATGTAGAAGTACTTGCAGAGCCGAGTATCAATTTCGTGAGTTTAGTTGTTGACGGCGGTGACCCTTGGGACACGCCGTTTGGCTCAGGCTCGCATCCTGCCGGCGTACCGCTCAATTTCACGTGGTTAATTGGCAATTCTGCTGATGTTGAATGGCAACCAACCGCATCTCTTTCGCTGGATTCGGGGCTTTTCGGTGACTGCGGTGAACTTGCTCCAATCAGTAAAGACGAACTTTCTCCGATCACTTGTACAATTATTGTATCATCGAATTTGCCTCCTTCCAGCGAACCGTCATTTTCCCTAAACTTGGATGCTGGCGGTGTGACGGCTTCTCAAACACTCGGACTGTTGGTTGCAACCGTGGTTGAGTCATCGTGGGTACAAGAGCGAACTACGCCATTTTCAACCGGCTCTGAAGACCTTTTAGAAGTGACACTGACCAACACTGGCAATTCAGTGTACTCTCACAAACTCGTCGCCAATGCTCCGTCGAATTGGGTTGTTTCAGTTGACGGCAATGATATTGCCGACCTTGAGCCGGGTGAATCGATGCTTGTTCGCCTTCTGGTTCGTGCAGACCGGCCCGGAGAAGGAGTCATCACGCTTGCACTTCAAGGAGCGGAGGGCATGTCCAATCCTTCCGTTGAACTCACGGTTAGCTCGATTGGAGAGCCAGTTGGGACCTCTGGAGAATCACTTTCGCTTACCACTCTCGCCTTGTGGGCAGTCATTCTTGTCGTCGTATTCTTGGTCGTTGCAATCGTATCCCAGCGCAGGAAAAATCCACCGATACTTCCCATGAAGAGCGTCAACCTTCCATCAACTCAACCAATAGCTCCAGTTCCAATTCACAATTCGGAACAACCGTCTGTAGTGTGTTGGTCGTGCCGTTCTCAAATCACTGGTTTGTTGCTTGGATGTCCCGGATGTGGGGCGCGCTATCACCGCCCAGGACATCCGAATTGCAACGCTTCAGAAGTCACTACCTGCCTCAATTGTCAGGCAGACCGTTCTACCTTCGTCGAAGCATGAAATTGATAAGCAGTTATGTCAAGGTCGATACAAGTGTGCGCAGCCTTTTGATACTAAGGCTTCCACCGGGGGTCATGGACCCCCGAGTAAAAATGAATAAGCACGCTTCTCAACGTGCACTCTTTCTTGTAGGGATTCTTCTCCTATCCGTTGTACCCTTGATGGCTCCAACCGCCATGGCAGATGGTGCACGGGATGCAAGCATCTCCATCCAAACATCGCCATCGAACGGCCTTGAAGTCAATCCCGGAGAATCAGGCGAATACACGGTCCGCATCTACAACACCGGTTCCAATCCGGTCACGGTTTCTCTCTCGACCAGTGAAGAAGCAACGCAAGAATGTGGCGCCTACTCATCAACCATCTCACCTCCTACCTTAGCCGTCGAGTCCGGTGATTACGGTGAGGCCAGCATGAACGTTACATTGACCCAAACCGCAGAAGGAACCTGTGACACCACTATCACGGCCAATGCCAATGAAGCAGCCACTCCACCTGATGTCGGCGGTCAGCCAGCTCAGGAGACAAAGACAGTGACGACCACAGCGGGCGATGGCTCTGGTTCAGCATTGTTCGGAGTTGACCTCTACATGGAATCAGAATCTCAGCGAAGTCAAACATGGGGTGGGGAGTCGGTTATGGAATTCGACGTCGTCGTTGAGAACACCGGGCAAACCAACGAAACTGTTGCTCTATCGGTGGAAGATACCACTGGTTCGTCATGCCAGAATGCTGACGACCTCGATGTGTCGCTGAGCGACGATTCAGTCAATCTGGATCAGAACGAGACTCAGACCGTGACCGTATCTGTTGAGGTCCCCGACGGTCAAGAAGCAAACAAGTATTGCTGGGAGATTACTGGAACCGTCACAAGCGACCCTTCACAAGAAGCGAAGGACATTGAAGAATTCGATTTGACCGTTCCAGAACTCCACGAGTGTACGATGGCACTCTCGAGGACAAGTTTGACCGTAGACCCTGATGAAGAAGGTACGCTGAGTGTGACGCTCACCAATGATGGGAACAGCGATTGGTCGGTGTCCATGTCAAAGTCAGGTAGCCGGTCGGGATGGGTCACTTACGACGGGGCATCGTCAGGATTGTTGCCGTACGATAACGGTGAGGGAACCAAATCGTTCGATATTCTGGTCTCCCCCGACGATTCGGTGACTGCAGGTCAAGAATCCCTCATTCAAATTCAAGCCAAAGACGGAAACACCGTCAAGTGTTCACAAGAACTTCGAGTGATTGTTGGGCAGTCGTTTGGTGCCAGTCTTTCGCTTTCATCCTCCTCGCTCTCTGATATCGAACCAGGTACCAACGGGACGGTCACGTTAACTGTTACCAATCAAGGAAACGGAGCAGACAACCTACGAATCTCATCGTCATCACCGCCATCGGGGTGGAATGTTCAACTTGAATCAACAACCGTATCAGTTGGCTCCAAGCACGGTTCGGAGAAGAGTTCGAACGTCGAGGTCGTAGTCAACGTGCCACTTTCAGCGCTTGCAACCGAAAGCATCGACATTGCGTTCTCGGTGCTGCCTGCTGGCGGAGGGGCTGCTTATGCAGAAGTCACCCTTTCAGTCTCTGTGATGGCCGTTCACGGTATTGAAGCAGAAGCCAACGCATTGGAACAAACGGGTCGCTCAAGTTCACTTGTCAAGTTCCCAGTCAGCATTCAGAATACGGGCAATATCGAAGACAACTATCGTTGCGTAGAGATGTCGCAGACCGCCTCTCCAAAATGGGCGGTTCACTGCGAAGATAGCATCGGCAACATCATTTCGCCATCCCAGGGCATTCCAATTGCTCCACAAACCATCGTGGATATCTTTGTTGTAGTAACCGTCGATGGCGAGGAAGAACTCTCTTCGACACGCGTCACCGTTCGAATCATCAACAAAGATGACTCGACAAATTCGGGAGATGAAGACAACGATGGCATTCCTGACAACCAGCGGGAATTCGTGTTTTTGGCTATCTTGTCGGACCGAATCTTCGCAATGGATGCGCAACTGGTCGACGGCGGACTTGACCAACGCTCAGGTACTGCTGTGCTTCCACCATCAGGCGCCCAGACCTATGGTTTCTGGGTAACCAATACTGGAGACGGAAATGACAAGGTAATTTTCGATGTCACCGGTCTTCAAGGGCTTGCAACACGACAAATTACGTTGTACGGCCTCCCCGTCGATGGACCTGTTGACATTCCAGTAGGGTTCGGAATCTGGGACCAAAACCAGAGCATGTTCCTGGTTGATACCTTCGGTAATCCAATCATTGGTTCGACCAAAGATGCTGCTGAAACCCAAATGTGCGGTTTAGATTTGTGTTCTGGAGGCTATGACGCTCGACCATTCAAATTGTATTTCGAAATCTCGATCGAAGTCAACCCTGGTGCAAATACTGGTGATGGTGGAGTACTCAACGTCGTTGCCCTCAGTACGAAAAACGCCGCCAACCGTTCGGGCAGCTTTGATATAACTCTCGATGTACAAATTATCTATCAGTTTGAGTTTGATTCAAGTGTAGATGACAGGGAAATTTCAGTGGTGTATCCTTCGAAAGAAGAGTTCTCAGTCAACCTTACCAATACCGGGAATATTCGTGCAGAAGTTCTCGTATTCACCTCAGAAAGTTTCAGAGGCTGGAACGTTCTCATTGACAGCACATCGAACTATTGTGGTCTTGAAGGTTCAGACTACGTCTGCTGGGTGGATGTCGACGAATCGATTGAACTTCTCATCACGGTCCGCGCACCAAACGGTGCTGAGATTGCTGACACGTTCAAATTCACTCTTTCTTCAGAACCTGTTGAGACGGGCGTGGTCGACCGTGAAAACATCGAATTTACCGTCAAAGGGACGCCGGATTCCGGATACTTTGGCCTCGGTCTCGATTCACAGCAATTGACCAATGGAATCTATGCTATTGTCCTGCTTGGCGTGCTTGTCATCGCCTTCAGAACCTTCTCTCGGCGGTCGTAAAATCAACCATCGGGCTTCTCCGGTCGAAATGCTTCTCAGTGCCCTTCTTTGATTGACTCTCGAAGTCGTATGTAGCACCCTATGTTTTGGGAATACTTATGAGAGTCCCACAAGTCGGATTGAATGCAGAGCGTATGCTTTGCAACAGGGTGAACAAATGTCAGGGCTTGAATCGGTTCCGAGCGCTTATCTTTCGATAGGCTTTTTGACCGTTCTGGGAATTATTATGCCTCTAACCAATTTTCTCATTACGTGGGTGGTTCGCCCTCGTGTCGATCCTGCTCGCCCCCACATCACCCGCTCCTATCTTCTTGAGGGATACGAACGTGATCACAGCCTCTACCCCCGTCGATTAACAACGTTCGAGTGTGGTAGTGAACCTGTAGGAGATGCGATGATTCAGTTCCACTTCCAGTACTACTGGTACGCCATCATTTTCCTCGTGTTTGATGTTGCTTTCATGTTCCTCGTTCTGGGTGGCATGGTCGCATCAGATGCAACTGCCCAAGGCGCCGCAGCTGGCGCAGTGGACGAAGCCAAGAGCGCTTTAGCGATTCTTGCAGTCTTCTTTGCAACGATGTCGTTGGGCGTATGGTACGTGTTCCGCAAGCGCGGACGAATTTACATTTGAGGTGATTCTATGTCGGATGCAGGAGAGAATTTCGCAGCCTTCAACAGCCGCGCACTGGTTGAAATGGTCGGCGGTGTGACTGATGAAGCACTGAAAGCAACACGTATCAAAAAGTTCCTCGGAGTCCTCGCAGGGCGATACTTCAACTGGGCTGGACGCAAATCTCTGTTCACACTCCACTTGGGTATCAAATGCTGTGCTATCGAGATGGCTGCCGCAGCAACCCCTCGTTTTGACGGCGACAGATTTGGCGTACTGTTCCGCTCTTCGCCCCGCCAATCCGATGTACTCCTCATCAACGGTCCAATTTCCAAAAAGTTCGCTGACAAAGTCGTTCGACTATGGGAGCAAATGCCGGAGCCAAAGTATTGTATCGCAATGGGGGAATGTGCTATTTCAGGCGGACCGTATTTCCAATCGTACAATATTCTTGAAGGCGTTGACACGGTCATTCCTGTCGATGTCTACATCCCCGGTTGCCCACCTCGCCCTGAAGCACTCATCGATGGTTTTGGCCTGCTCAGAGAAAAAATCATCCGTATCGGCGGTGCTCCAAGTCTTGAGAGAAACAGCGACAAACCGGTCATCGTAGGAGAGGACTGAGATGGTCGGCTCAATCACTCCTGAACAAAACCTCAGTGCAGCTGAATCTTGCGCAGCCGCTATCAGTGGGCGGTTCGGTGGAAGCGGAATCGAAGTATCGGTGGAACGACATTCCAATCACAAGAAATACGCTTTCGTTCGAATGACCACTCCTCCCCAGCACTGGATTGCACTCGCAAAGTGGTTGAAATTCGAACTTGATGTAAACTACTGTTCCATGGTCACGGGTACACATTTCCCCGATGGACCTGAAAACCGTGGATGGGAAGTAGCCTACCATTTTCTACGCCAACCGATTGTCGACCAAAAGCCAAACACGTGCACTGTGCACGATGTTGAACAACTTTCGGGCAACGATATCCCGGTGGAGTTTGAAGTTTTCATCCCCCTCCCGCAATCAGATACTCCGACCGTCCCTTCAATCCAGAGCATTTGGGTTGGGGCAGACTGGAATGAGAAAGAGACCTGGGACTTGGTCGGAATCAGGTTCGAAGGGCATGAAAACATGCACAGAGTCCTCAATCCTCACGACAGCCCTGACGGTTTTCACCCGTTGCAGAGGCAACACAAGCTTCGATATCACGATCACAATGAAATGTACGACGACGCACAGGGATTCCTGCGTAAGCCAGCGGACGAGGGCCGTGTTAAGTGAGGAGATACTATGGCACAAATGTGGATTACAATGGGGCCACAGCACCCTATGACGCACGGACTCTGGACATTGCGTGTCAAGGTCGATGGCGAGACGGTCGTCGATACCGAGGCCGAACTTGGCTACATCCATCGTGGCGTTGAAAAAATATGTGAAGCACGTGACTTTACCCAAGTCACACCATACTGTGACCGTCTGTGCTACGTGAGTGCAATGACTTGGGCGAATTCCTACATTTATGCAGCAGAGGATTTGCTGGAAGCTGATGTGCCAGAACGCGCAGAATACATCCGCCTCATATCAGCAGAACTTCAGCGGCTTGCATCACACTTGATGTGGCTGGGTGCTTTTGGCCCAGATATTGGAAACCTCACGCTCATGACGTGGTGTATGCGAGACCGAGAGATGTTCCTCGACTTGCTCCAGGAACTTGGAGGCTCTCGAATGCACTACAACTATCCACGCATCGGTGGCGTCAAGCGAGACATGCCAATTGGCTTCGCTGACCGCGTTGTTGCTAAGACAAAGTTGTTCGAAAAGCGCCTTGATGAATACGAAATGATGCTCGACGAGTCCACCATCTGGTTGGTTCGGCTCCAGGGTGTCGGCTACGCAAACGCTCAAGACATGGTCGAAGCAGGAGTTTCGGGTCCAAACGTGCGTGCTGCAGGCGTTAACTACGACGTTCGCTGGGCGCACCCATACTCGGTTTACGATGAAGTCGATTGGGAACCCGCAGTCGAAAAGCCGACTTCAGTAAAGGGCGCAGATTGTTATGACCGATACCGTGTTCGAATGGAAGAGATGCGACAATCGTGCCGCATGGTCCTCGACGCTCTTGATAAAATCCCTGGCGGCCGAAACACCAACTACGCAAACGGCGATGCCATGATTCTCACCAAGGCGCCTACCCGTGCTCCAGAAGGTGCAACCGGCTTCAGCAATTATGAATGCACACGAGGGCACTCACAGTTCTATATCCAAGGCGGTGGCGATGGACGCGGAAAGAATCCGTACAGAGTTTCAATCCGTTCGCCCATGTTCATCACTATTCCTTACGTTGCAAAGACGATGATTGGCTACAAGATTGCAGACATTCCAGCAATCATGGGTAGTTTCGACCCGTGCATCGGAGAAACCGACCGTTGAGGTGATTCGTGATGGATGACGTGTACGACCTTCGAAGTCTCTTCCTCGGAAAAGACAGTCTCGTCTATTCACTGGTCACCAACAACCTTGAAGGAACTCCTTTGGAAGAAAGTGCCACTGATATCGCTTTCGGACTTGGAACGTTTGCCGTAGTTAATATTGTATTCTTGATGCTGTTTTTCAGCCAATTCGCCATCCTCTGGATCGAACGCAAAGCAGTAGCGCGTATGAATGACCGCCGCGGTGCAACGACCGCTCTTCGCTCGCTTTGGGTCGGAGAAAACGGCGTGACCGCTGGTGAATGGTGGAAAATGTTACCGTTTGGTGGTGGCATTGTTGGAGCGATCAATAAATTCCTCAACAAGCGTTTCGGCAACCGTGACGAAAAGCACGCAACCGTTGACCGCGTCAACAACCGTTCATGGATGGGGTATTCGATTCTCCCGGGTTTCTTCCAAAATGTTGCAGACGGAATGAAGTTCCTTCTCAAAGAGCACATGGTACCCCGCCGTGCAGACAAACTCATTTTTGAAGTGTCGCCGTTCCTCATCGTATCTTCAACGCTGCTCATCCTTGGTATCATTCCACTTTCAAGCGGCATATATGCAACCAATCCAGACCTCTCCATTCTCTATGCTATTGCCATTTTTGGTATCGCGCCAATTGGTGTTTTCTTTGCCGGTTGGTCTTCGAACAACAAATACACCCTGATTGGAGGCATTCGCTCTGCTGCTCAATTGACGGCATATGAAATCCCACTCCTCCTCACGTTGCTCTCCGTAGCGATTCTTTCAGGCACCTTCAACATCATCGATAGCATCCATTTCCAGCACGCTGCAGGTTCATGGAATCTGTTCTTGATGCCCCTGGGTGCCGCTCTTTTCTTGGTCACCATGATCGCAGAAGTCGAACGAGTACCGTTTGACATGCCAGAGGCTGAAGCCGAACTGGTCGAGGGCTGGTGGACTGAATACGGCGGTATGCGATTCGGAATGCTGTTCATGGCAGAATACATTCGAACCTATGCTGCATGTTTCTTGTTCACCCATTTCTTCTTGGGTGGCTGGCACCTACCGTTCCAAGGAACAATCAGTCAAATCCCGGTTCTTGGTGACGCCTACGTCTTGATTCCCGGTGCTATCGTCGTGTTGCTCAAAACATGGCTCGTGTTCCTCGTTGTTTTTGTGTGGGCGCGATTCTCTCTTGCACGAATCCGCACGGACCAAATTTTAGAATTCGGATGGCGAATGCTTCTCCCGCTTTCCGTGTTCCAAGTTATTCTCTCGGTCGTCTACCGACTCTACTTGTTCAATCCTGATGAGATGTCCTACACTGCAGCAGGCGGAAGTGCATGGAGTGCGTTCGGTATTCCGATGCTCATACCAATTGTGACCACACTGCTTTGGATTGGCGTGTTCATTATACTACTCAACGACGAAGATAAAGACGCATCGTCAGACAGAATGTACCACGTGTACACATTACAACCGGCGGGTACACACACGCCAGGGAAAAAATGAGGTGATTATGAATGCCAATGCATCCACACGCAAAACCGAGCTTTAGGAACTTATTTTGGTACCCGTTTAAGGTAACTCTCATCACCGCTTTACGGACCTTCCCATTCTTTGGTAAGTTGTTCGGGAAGCGTTTAGATTGGGGATATCACAATTCAGAACACCCTGAATTTTTGGATGATGGAAGCAAAGTCCGAGCAGGAAAAACCTCGGAATTCAACGACATCACCGTGCAGACATTCGCTCCAGACCGAGTAACTTCCGACCTGTTCCCGACTCTTTGGAAGCCTCAGACAGTTCAATACCCGTATGAACGCCTTGAAGAAATGGAACCTTGGCTGTTTGTCCCAGGAAACTACAACGGACGAATCGGCGTCATATGGGAAACCTGTACTGCCTGTAAGTTGTGCGTCACCGCTTGTCCAAATGACTGCCTTCACATGACGACCGAACTTCGAGTCGACGTTCTCGATGGAGCAGAAGGAGAGCACGAAGGAATGGGCAGTGAACTCGAAGTTGGCGGGCACGCAGCAGTCCTCCTTCCAGAAGTTGCTGAGAGTCTTGAAACCTTCAACCACGTCACTGCTCACACGGACACTCCAAACGAATGGCGCTTTGGAGAGGTTCTCGACCTCAGCGGAAGTACTGCTACAGTTCGATGGAACGATTCTGGCGAAGAAACCATACTTGAACAAGATGAGCTGCGTGTCGCCGATGACCAGATTGTATCTGGACGAATCGATCTAGGCCGCTGCATGTTCTGCGGACTCTGCATGGAAGCCTGTGGATTTACTTCATTCTTCATGACCAATGAATACGATGGAATGTCCGGATTCACTCGTCAAGAATTATGGTTTGATGCAAGCCGAACTCGTGTCATACCATCACTTCACCAAGAAGCGGTTGATACTGAACTTGCTAAGCGTGCGACAAAAGAACGCAACAAGCGTGCAAAGAAGGCAGCTCGTGCTGCAAAAGACAACAAGGTCGCAGATGAAGGTGCTTGAAATGGACATCGCAAGCATAGCAGAAACGGGAGTTTTCTTCCTCTTTGCTACCATTGCGATTCTTGGAGCACTTGGATTAGTTCTCGCACAGCGGGTTGCGCACTCGATGCTTTCTCTGATTTTTTCATTCATGGCCGTATCAGGCATTTTCATCCTCCTCGGTGCTGAATTTCTCGCTGCCATTCAGATTCTTGTCTACCTCGCAAGTGTCGGACTGGTCGTCCTGTTCGGAATCATGTTAACACGCCGTCAAATTCTCGAGGAGGACTTTGAATGAAATTGGTCTCGCTCTTCACCCGCATGGGGTTGCTCTCACTGGGAGTTGTCTTGGTGTCTGTTCTCAGTGATGAAACGGTTTGGGCGAACAGCAGTTCCGACCATCCGACCACCAGTGGTCTCGCTGATGCTCTTCTGACAGATTGGGCCATACCTTTGCTCATCCTCGGTGTGCTCATGTCCATGGCTATGATTGGAGCTGCCTACCTCGTTCGTGATGAGCGAATGGAAAATCTTCTCTGGGAGTTTGGAACCGATGAGGAAGAGGTTGTCGAGGTAAAAGAGGAAGACGATGAGGACAATGCCGACGATGCCGTCGAAAATGAAGAAAAGGCAGAA
>TARA_B100001093_G_scaffold129133_2_pt1 | contig 23370 bp, 23 predicted proteins | sample TARA_B100001093 | Tara Oceans TARA_B100001093 (sample SAMEA2623116) | marine metagenome | biome: marine biome (ENVO:00000447); feature: surface water layer (ENVO:00002042); material: "saline water (ENVO:00002010), including plankton (ENVO:xxxxxxxx)" | depth 5 m | reverse complement strand
TAAGCCTTTAAAATTAAGAGTCTCAGCAAAACTTATTGAAGTAATTGTCATTAAAATTATAGTATAAATAAAATTAGATACTAACTTATTAGACATGAAAATAAATCGCTCCTAAGATTGTTACTCATATAGATTTGTTAAGTTTTAATGTCAAATAAAAGAAAGAAAATTGATAAGTAGATGCAATTAGCTGATAATCCAATCACAGAAATTCTGAAAGAAAAGTTACAAAAGAAAAATTTCGAGAATCTTAATAATCTTATTAATGAAGTAGATAGGACTAAGGAATTTCAATTGAAACTTGGAGATCTTTTAATAGATTTTACAAGGCAATCCTTGGATAATGAGATCAAAAAAGATCTTATAGAATTAGCAAAAAAATCAAATATATTAAAAAAAATTGAACAAATATCTAATGGTGAAAAAATAAATTTTTCTGAAAATAGATCCGTTGACCATTTCCAACTTAGACAAAGTAATAGACAATATTCACAGGAATGGAAAAAATTAGTTGGCTTTGTTAATGAAAGTTTAATTAAAAGAAAATATGATTTTATTGTAAATATAGGCATCGGTGGCTCAGATCTAGGTCCTCTAATGATAAATGAATCTCTTAAAGATTTTCATAATGGGCCTAAAATTTTTTATGTGTCTAATATCGACCCAACAAATATTTACGACATTCTTAAAGAATGCAATCCATTGAAGACGTTATTCATAATAACTTCCAAAAGTTTTAGTACTTTGGAAACTATTACAAATGCTAATTTAGCAAAAAACTGGCTTTTAGATGCAAATAGATCAATTAATGAGAATATGATTGCCATTACGTCTTCAGTCACAAAAGCGATAGAGTGGGGATTTAAAGAATTTAATATTTTTCCATTTTCAGAAAATATTGGAGGAAGGTATTCATTATGGTCTTCAGTTGGAATGCCTATCATATTTAGTATAGGTGAAGATAATTTCAAAGAATTCTTAAATGGTGCCAACGATATGGATGATCATTTTTTTAATGAGGATATTGAAAGAAATATTCCAATAATTTTGGCACTACTAAGAATATGGAACCGTAATTTTCTAAATAGAAACAGCCACTGTATTGTCCCTTATAGCTATAGACTTAAAAACCTTCCTGCTTGGGCTCAACAATTAGAAATGGAAAGTAATGGTAAAAGTGTTGATATTAATAATAAAAATTTGAAAATGCCAGCAAGTCCATTGATCTGGGGAGAACCTGGAACAAATGCACAACATAGCTTTTTTCAATTTCTTCACCAAGGACTAGAAGTTGTGCCAATAGACATTTTGTTACCTCGTAACCCTTCAAATGAAACAATACTGGAAAAAGCAAAAACCAACCATAAATTACTCCTTATCAATGCAATAGCTCAAGCCGAAGCTCTAGCAATTGGCTCTGTTGATAGAAAAAATACTAATAAGCATTTCCCAGGTGGTAGGCCATCAACCATTATTAGCTGGGAAAAAAATAATCCATATTCTATTGGTAGACTAATTGCTCTTTATGAAAATATTACAATCGCCTCAGGTTTTATATGGAATATTAATAGCTTTGATCAGTGGGGAGTTGAACTTGGTAAAAATTTGGCTAAAAGAATAGAAAATAAAAATCAGAATGAGAAACTTACACCATCTGCAAAAGATTTTTTATCAGAATATGATTGAGGATAACATTTTTATAGATGTTATAATTAAAAATATTCCAAAAATACTCTTTAATGCCCTTTGATTAATTCTATGAGCAAGCTTAACACCAACCGGTGCAAAAAAAACTGTTAGTGGAAACATTATAAAAAAAGCTATTAGATTTACATAACCTATACTCATAGGTGGTCTGTTAGGAATATTAAAACCAGAAAAAGCTAATCCAAGTGTTGCAGGTACAGCAATAAACAAGCCCAAAGCAGCGGCTGTACCTATTGCTTTATGTATAGGAACTGACAAAGCCACAAGTGCTGGAACACCTAAAGTCCCTGCCCCCACTCCCATAAGAGAAGACACAAGGCCAATAAGAGAAGACATTATAATATTTAATAATCTTGATTTTGGAAAATTGTTACCAAGCCTCAATGGTTCTTTAAAAAACATATTTAAAGCAACCAAAAAAGCAATAGATGCAAAAAGATACTTTAATTCGTTTACACTAAAATACTTGCCTGAAAGGCCTCCAATAATCGCTCCTAAAAATATTCCAGGAGCCCATTTTTTTATTATATCTATCTCAATTGACCCTCTATGATAATGAGCTATAGCGGATGAAATTGATGTTGGTATGATTGTGGCTAATGATGAACCAATTGCCATATGCATCAGAATTTCATTAGGAAAATTTAAAGATGTAAAAATCCAAAATAAAATTGGAACAATTACAATCCCCCCACCAACCCCAAATAACCCTGCTATTAATCCACCAATTACTCCTGTAATTAGAAGACCAATAAAGTAAACTAGTAGTTCTTGATATAAAATATCATTTATCAAAATAAAATCTCTTTAGGATAGATTATAAATAGGCAATAAAAATATCTTATTATTCACAAAGAAAATTTTTACAAGATAAATATATATTGCACTTTTAAAATTTAAATTGTTAGATTGATATGAAATAATTTGAGATTTAAAATGGCTAAAACCGTTAGAAATTTAATAAATCAAAATCAAGATGATGATATTGCAATCACTTCCGACAACAATCAAATAATAACATTTAAAGCCCTTAAAAAACAAATTCATGGTATATCAGGTCAATTAGCAGGTCATGGTATTAACAAAAATGATAGAGCTGTAATTGTTTTGCCTAATGGACCAGAGATGGCGACGGCTTTTCTAGCTATTTCAAGTTATATGTCAGCAGCACCGTTAAATCCATCATATAAACTTAGCGAATATGAATTTTATCTAAAAGACTTGAAACCAAAGATTGTAATAGTTGAAAAAGAAAGTACTAACGCAGTTGTCGAAGCTGCTAACAAATTAAATATTGAAATATGTGAAATAAAACAAATTAATGAAGAGCCTAAAGGGATTTTCAATCTTTACGATTCATTTTCAAATTTTGAGGTATCAGATGAAGAAGATGAAGCTTTAGTCCTGCACACTTCCGGCACAACATCAAGACCAAAAGTTGTTCCTCTCACTAATGGAAATATATTTTCATCTGCGTATAATATTTCAAGCTCCCTGCAATTAACGCCCAAAGATCATTGCTATAATGTAATGCCTCTTTTTCACATACATGGATTAATTGCAATTCTGTGCTCATCTGTTTTTGCAGGTGCTTCTGTTTATGCTAGTAACGGATTTAACGCTTTAAAATTCTTAGATGAAGCAAAAAAAGAAAATATTACATGGTACTCAGGCGTACCTACAATGCATCAAGGGATACTATTAAGAGCTAAAAAAAATGTGAAACTTGCGGAAAGCTTATCACTTAGATTTATAAGGTCGTCTTCTGCTTCTTTGCCTCCAGCAGTTTTTGAAGAACTAAAAAATGTTTTCAAAACTACCGTGATTGAGGCTTATGGTATGACAGAAGCAACACATCAAATGACGTCTAACCCATTGCCTCCTAAACAACAAAAAGCTGGTTTTGTAGGTAAACCAGCCGGACCTGAGGTTTGTATTATGGATGCTCACGGTAAAATCCAAGCTGATGGGGTTGAAGGAGAGGTTGTTATTAGAGGAGATAACGTAACTAAAGGTTACGAAAACAATGAAGAGGCAAACAAATCTTCATTTACAAATGGATGGTTCAGAACCGGTGATCAAGGTTATTTTGATAACGATGGTTATTTAAAAATATCTGGACGACTAAAAGAAATTATAAATCGCGGCGGAGAAAAAATTTCTCCTTTAGAAATTGATAATGTTTTAATGGAGTACGAAGCTATTGAACAAGTTGTTACATTTGGTGTTAAAGACAAAATGCTTGGTGAAGCTATTGGTGTTGCGATAGTAACCAAAAAAGGAATTGAATGTACTGAATCTGAAATAAAAAATTATGCACGCATGCATTTGGCAGACTTTAAGATACCTAAGCATATATGTTTCTTGGATGAAATTCCTAAAGGGGCTACAGGTAAAATGCAAAGAATAGGCCTTTCACAAAAACTTGGCTTGGAATAGGAAATCAGAATGATTAAAGTTTGTATATTTGGAGCTGGGGCTATTGGTGGATATATTGGGTGCAGCTTAGCCAAAGCAGGTGCGAATGTATCTTTAATAGCACGAGGACCTCATAAAGAAGCAATTGAAAAAAATGGATTAGTTCTACTTTCAGACAAAGGAAAAGAAAAATTTAAATTAACAGTTTCGGATAATACAACCCAATTGGGAGAACAAGATTATGTTATAATAGCTGTAAAAGCTCATGCTATTAGTTCAATTGTAGAAAACTTAAAACCACTTTTACGCTCTAATACTACCGTTTTATCTGCTGTGAATGGCTTGCCATGGTGGTATTTTTATAAGTCTAATTCAGAAACAATTTTAGAGAATTCCCATATTGATTCTGTAGATCCTAATGGAATTATATGGAAAACTATAAATCCTAAAAGAGCACTTGGTTGTGTTGTTTACCCTGCCTGTGAGGTTGAAAGTCCAGGTGTTATAAAACATATAGAGGGAAACAGGTTTAGCCTTGGAGAACCTAATGGATTAAACTCAGAGAGATTAAAAATATTATCTGATCTTTTTATTAAAGGTGGCCTTAAAGCACCACAAAAGAAAAGTTTAAGAGATGAAATTTGGATTAAACTTTGGGGAAACTGTTCCTTCAATCCTATAAGCGCTTTAACAGGAGCAAGTTTAGACACAATCGGCAATGATCCAAGCACAAGAAATTTAATTAGACAAATGATGGAAGAATGTCAAAAAGTTGGTGAAGCAATTGGTGTTAAATTTAACGTATCTATTGAGAGCAGAATTAATGGAGCAGCTTCAATAAAAGGACATAAGCCTTCAACCAGACAAGATATAGAGATGAAAAGGCCTTTAGAGATAGACCCTATCATGAGTGCTATAATTGAAATAGCTAATAAACTTAAAATAGATACACCAATATTAAAACACATTAACGCCTTATTAAAACTAAAAGCTGATTATCTAAACTTATATAAAAGAAATGAATTAATCGAGAAACTAACAATTTAAATTTTCAAAAGGGTTATACCCCTTTTTATTTTCTATCTCAACTACCCAGCAATCCCTATCTATTTCTATTTCTTTAGAAATTCTCTTATCAATTTCATCTACTGACATACTTTTTGAGGAATACAAATCTTCGAAGCTGACTTTGTTTTTATCATTATCAAAATCATACGTAATACTTCTTACAAATAGTTTAGCCTTTCCATCAAGAGTATCAATTTTTACAAAAATAGCTCCTGCATCTTTATCACCGCTCTTCATAACATAAGCGTTTGTGAAATTTCTCTCGGCGGCCCTGATACCAGCATTAATTATAATTTCTGACTTTAATTCATTCATAATCTGAGAAGTTTAATACAAGGTTAATTAAAAATCAGAACATCTACCTGATTTTTCCCAATCTCCATATCTTGTTGGTTCTAGACCTTTAGGACCACCTGTCTCATTTGGCAAAGAACTATCTTCTGATGATTTTTCTGCAGGATCATTCTTATCTGCAAAGTTAGTAGGTTTAGTTAATTTATTTTCCATTATAATTTACTTTCTTATAGCTAAACATTGTCTATCCTATAGCATGTTGAGAATAAAAGATAAATAAAACGGATTAATTTTGAAACTAATTAAAATTCATAATAAAAATCAAGAAAATATAAAAAACACAAGATTAATTGCTATTAATATTTGGATACTTGTTTTTTATAAATATAAAAATCTCGATAAAATTTTGAATACTTCATTTGACTTTAAAAAACTGGAAACCAGAGATAAATCTTTTTTATATTTACTTCTCAATACTGCAATGAGACGACATAATCAAGCTGAAACTATTTATAATAAATATTCAAATTTTGGAATAGATAAGAAAAATAGGTTTTTAAATAGCATACTTACTATGGCAACTATTGAAATAATTTGGCTTAAAAAAGCTCCCTACGCTGTTCTAAATGAAGCTGTAAAAATTTCAAAAAAACTTATGGGAGAAAAACAATCCAAGCTAGTTAATGCCATTTTAAGAAAGATAGTGTCACACATAGATGAGTCTATAAAGTCTATACCTGATAATATTTACAATTTACCAGAATGGCTTTTAAATAGCTGGACCTCTACTTACGGTAAAAAAATTGTAACAGAAATAGTTGAAATTGCTATGAACCCACCTCCACTTGATATTATGGTTTCAAATAAAATAAGCAAAAGTCAGATTGAAGAATTAATATCAGAAGTTCAAGGAATAGAAATTTTTCCAAATTTAATTAGATGTAATTACAAAAAACCAATTGAAACAATACCTTATTACTCTGAAGGGGTTTGGTGGATACAAGACGCAGCATCTCAAATAGCGTGTAATTTATTGATATCAAAATTAAAAATTCATTTCTCTACAGAAATAAACAAAATAAAAATTTTAGATATGTGTAGTGCTCCAGGAGGCAAAACAGCACAACTTTTAGACAATGGTATGGAAGTAGTTAGTATTGAAAAAAGTAAGTTTCGATCCAAAGAGTTCTTAAGAAATATGAAAAGATTAAATTTCAATCCTTTGTTAATTAATGTTGAAGCAGAACTCTATAAGCCAGAGAATAATTATGATGTTATTTTAATAGACGCACCATGTTCTTCCACAGGAACTATAAGAAAGAATCCAGATATTTTTATTAAACCTCCCCCAGAGAACTTGAATGATTTAACATCACTACAAGACAACATTTTAAAGAATGCTGCAAAAATATTAAATCAAAATGGTCTAATTATGTATGTTACATGTTCTCTTCAAAAAATTGAAGGTGAAAGAAGAATTGAAAAATTTCTTCAAGAAAATAAAAACTTTTCTATTATTCCTTTTCTTCAAAATGAACACCCTAAAATAGAAAGTTGTATTACTGAAAACGGGTTTATTAGAATTCTTCCAAATCATTTTAATTTTAATTATAAAAATGTTATGAATGGTTCGGATGGCTTTTTTATAGCTTTACTAAAAATGGAAAAATAATTTTTATGTTGGGTTTTTTAAATTTAATAACTAACAATTATTTTCTTAAACAAAAACTTAAAATAGACCCTATAAATTCACCTGAAAGAAGACTTACAGATAATTGGCAAGGCGATACAATTAAAGGCCAAAAAATTATTAGTGGTAAAATTAATCCAAAACAAATCCCTGATTTCAATAACTTTAAGTTTTTAAGAGATTTGAAATCCGAAGGTAGTTTTAAAGCTAGATCATTCGCGCGATCATTAATAGACGAATGGATTGAACAAGACATTAACCTTAGATCTAGAGTATTTGATTCAGAAATAATGGCAGAAAGAGTTAGTTGCTGGTGTTTTAATTATTCTTGGTTTGGTGAAAGTGGCGATTTAAATTTTCAAAAAAAAGTTTTGACTTCGATAGCAATACAAACAAAATTTCTTGAGCTTAAACTTGAAGAAACCAAAAAACCAAATGATCAAATCATTATCATTAAAGGTCTTCTTGTGGCAAAATCAATATTGTATAAGGATATAAATAACATTCATGCAATGTTAGATATAGTTAACGACGCTGTTGATCTTTTGATTAATCCTGATGGCGGACACAAATCAAGAAGCCCCGTCAAACAATTACTTTTACTAAGACAACTAGTTGAAATAAGGTCTATTGTTGCAGTTTTAAAAAATATTGATGCAGAATATTTACACAATCAAACAATCAAAATGGGACAATTTTGTAGAAGCTTTCAAATGCCTGATGAAAACTTTGCGTGGTTTAATGGTGGAGGGTTAGTGGAAAGTAATCTAATTAGGCAAACTTTAAATAGAATTGGTTATAAAAATAGAATTTTTAATGTTGCCAAAGATACTGGTTATTGCAGATTAGCCCTAAACGACACAGTAGTGTTTGTAGATACAGGACTTGAAAAGAGCGTCTCTCCTGATACAAAAGCAAGCTTATTTGCTTTTGAACTTTTTTATAAAAAAGAAAAAATAATATCAAATTTAGGTCAAATAGATGCCCCAAATGTAAAGAGCATGAACAATTCTTTAGCGTCATCAGCCGCTCATTCAACATTAAATATAGATGATCGAAACAATATTGATTTAACGGGCAAAAGAAAAATTGAAATTTTAAATTCAAAATTTTTAAAAACTAAAGAAGGAAACCTAATAGATGTGATGCATTCCGGTTATGGATCAATTTATGGGGTTAACCATAAAAGACAGATTTATGTAACTCAAAATCAAAATGAAATCAGAGGCAAAGATGAAATAATAAGTATTGGAAATGTCGGAACAATACCCAAAAACGCATGTATACGATTTCATATTTGTCCAAATATAGAACTCATAAAGACTAGGAATGGATCGATTTTATTAAAACATGAAAAAGGGTTTGTATGGAAAATGACCTCAAACAATCAAAATATTAATATTCAGAACTCAGTCATGTTTGGTCTTAATGGACCTGTCCAATGCAAAGAAATAATGATTACAATGAGGCTTGAGTCAATAAGAGCTTATAAAACAATCTCCTGTAATTGGGCGTTCGAACTTCAAAAATAAATTTTAGTTGACTCTGGTTATCAAAAGAAACTATTTCATTACCAAGTTTAAAAAGAAATAGATTGTATAATGACCACTTCAAATGTAAGCAATGTTTTCAATGAAAACATTAAAATAAAAAGAGCACTAATTTCTGTCACTGACAAAAGTAATATTGATATATTGGCTCAAAAACTAGTCGATTTTAATATAGAAATTTTATCTACCGGTGGTACTGCAAAATTTTTAAAAGATAAATCTATACCTGTAACTGATGTCGATCAGAAAACCAATTTTCCCGAAATCTTAGATGGAAGAGTTAAAACACTTCATCCCAAAATACATGGAGGTATTCTTAACAGACGAAATAACCCAACTCATGTTTCAGAAATTAATAAACATGAAATTGAAGATATTGATCTCGTAATCATCAATCTTTACAAGTTTAGAGAAACACTTAGTAAGACTTCGGATAGTTTTAAAATTATTGAGAATATTGATATTGGTGGACCTGCAATGATACGAGCGGCCGCAAAAAATCATGAGTTTGTAACAGTAATTACAGACCCCAAGGATTATGATGTGCTTATAAAACAATTAGATAATAATGGTACAACTTCATATGAGTTTAGAAAGGTTCTTGCTGGTAAGGCTTTTAAATTAACGAATGAATATGATTTGGCAATTTCCAACTGGTTTCACAAAAATGAGAGTTATAGTGATGAATTACCTGAGAAAATTACATTAGAATTAGAAAAATCACTTGAAATGAGATATGGAGAAAACCCACATCAAAAAGCTTCTTTTTATAAAACTTCAGACAATAGAATAGGTGTTGCTAAATCTATACAATTGCATGGAAAGGAGCTCTCATATAATAATATAAATGATGCTGATGCAGCTTTTGAACTGATTTGTGAATTTGAAAAACCAGCAGTAGCAATTATAAAACATGCAAACCCATGCGGAGTTGCAGAAAATGATGATATTGACAAGGCATGGGAAAATGCCCTTCTCACAGATCCGGTAAGCGCCTTTGGTGGGATAGTTGCTATAAATAGAAATTTAACTTTAAATTTAGCTAATAAATTGAAATCATTATTTTTAGAAGTGATAATTGCTCCAAGCGTTGATAAAAGCGCACTAGAGATATTTAATGAAAAGCCAAATGTTAGAATTTTAGCATCTAACTCTATTCCAGCGCCTAATGAAAATGGTTTAACCATTAAATCTATTGCAGGAGGTATGCTCGTTCAAACTCGAGATAATCATATTTTGGATAAAAATAATTTAAAGTTTGTTACTGAAAAAAAACCTACAGAAGATGAGATTGACAACCTTCTTTTTGCTTGGAAAGTTGCAAAACATACTAAGTCCAATGCAATTATTTATGCAAAAAATCTTCAAACTGTTGGAATTGGAGCTGGTCAAATGAGTAGAATTGATTCTACAAAGATAGCTATCGAAAAAGCTAAACAGTCAGCTTTAATTGCTAACCTAGACCATTCTATGATTCATAAAAGTGTAGTTGCAAGTGACGCCTTTTTCCCATTTGCAGATGGCTTGATAGCCGCTGCAGATGCGGGGGTAACAGCCATAATACAGCCTGGAGGCTCTATTAGAGACAAAGAAGTTATTGACGCTGCAAATGAAAGAAATATGGCAATGGTTTTTACCTCAATAAGACATTTTAGGCATTAACATTTTATAATATTATCATGTTCAAGTTGTTTTATAATTTTTTTCACAATGCTTGGCAAAGCTAAATCTTTTAATTTTTTGGCTTTAACAAACTTATAATTTTTTGCAAACAAACTGTTTTCTAAAAACAAATCTTTTTTAATTGACGAAGTCGCAATGGAAACATTTAATTTGAAATGTGTAAACGTATGAACTATTTCGCTGTCAATGATTTGCCACTCAAAATTAAATAGAGAATCTTTTACATCAATAGATTTGGGCTTTTCAACAAATCGATTTTCTGCTTCATACCACCCTACGGAAGGTATGACATCCATATTAGCTAAAAGCCCTTTATCTTTATTAGTTGTAACAAGAACATCACCATTTTTATTTAGTAAACAATAAAACAAGCCAAATCTTTCAGGTTTTTTTATTTTTAAACCTTTTTTGGGATATTCTTTTGCAGACAAATTACCCCCAACTTCACAAAAATCTATAATAGGACATTTGGAACATCGTGGACTTTTAGGAATACATATTAAAGACCCTAAATCCATAAGAGCTTGAGCATAATCTCCATATCTTTCCAACGGCAAATATTTTTCTGAATAATCAAATATTTGATGTTTAGAATGTTTAAGAGGTGTTTCAATTTTGAATAGCCTTGAAAAAATTCTTTCGATATTACCATCTACAACATTTGCCCTGCCGCCAAATGCAATAGCAATTATTGCAGATGATGTATACTCGCCAATTCCAGGAAAGCTTAATAAAATTTGTTTATTATTTGGAATAATACCATTGTGATATTTTAAGATCTGTTTGGCTGTTTCATGTAAATTTTTTGCTCTTCTATAATAACCTAAACCAGACCATTGTTGAGAAATTTCTTGAAAATCAGCATTTGCTAATTTTTTAATAGATGGCCATTTTTTAATAAATTTTAAAAAATAAGGAATAACTGTCTTTACAACAGTTTGTTGTAACATGATCTCCGACAAATAAACGAAATATGGATTAGATTTTTCACCTACCATAGCTCTCCAAGGTAAATTTCTTCTATTATTGTCATACCAATACAATAACTGCTCAGAAAATATTTTGTTGTTATTTCTTTTTTTCATAAATGAATATATATATTAAATATGATTGAAATTGTTATTTAAAAATGAAAACCCTTTTAAAAATTACAGAAAAAATTGTCGAAAAAAAAATTAGCCGACTAGGTTCAATACAAACACATATATTACTAAATTGGCATCATATAGCAGAGCAATATAAAGACATAGCTTTACCAGAATCTATAAAATTTTATAATAAAAAAAAAAATGATGGGCAAATTACATTAAAAGTACAAAGTGGATTTGGTCCTGAAATTCAGATGGCTATACCCTTTTTATTAAATCAAATAAATGCAAGATTTGGATATAAAGCAATTTCAAAAATTAAAATTCTGCAAGCTGACATAGGTTTCATTAATAAAGAAGAAAAAGTTACTAATAAAAATATATTAGAAAATAGTAAAACTTTTTTATCTGACGAGCTTCACGATAATGAATTAAGGTTGGTAATGAGGAAGTTTGAACTTTCTAGAAAAATTTTACCTTCATAATTAAAAATCTATTATTTTTTGATTTAGTTTTGATATAAAGATATATTCTTACTGTATACAAATCGAAGGGTAATATATTGAAAAAAAATTTCGTGATAGTTAGAAGAAATTTCTTATTTGGTTTTATGACATTTTGTTTATTACCTAAAACTATATTAGCAAAACAAAATAATGATGCATTAAAGAGACACTTTTTAGGATCAAACAACGCACCAATTAAAATAAAAGAATACTTTTCATTAACTTGTGGTCATTGTGCAAATTTTCATAACAAAACACTCCCTCAATTCAAGAAAAAATATATTGATACAGGAAAAGTACAATTAGAATTTGTAGACTACCCACTTGACAGGCTTGCCATCATTGCGGCTGCATTGGCAAGAACAATCCCTACGGAAAAGGGTTACATTGAAGCAATAGCAATCCTATTAAAAAAACAAAAACAATGGGCCTATTCCAAAAAACCAATAGTTGAATTACAGTCAATTTCAAAGTTATTTGGAATTAGCTCAAAAAATTTTGATACAATTATTCAAAATGTCCCGCTTATGCAAAAAATTGTTAACAAAATGGAAAAAGAAACTAAGAGCTTTAATATAGAATCTACACCTACTTTTATCATTAATAATAAACATAAAATTTCAGGTGCTTTGACATTTCAAGAGTTTGAAAAAAAACTGCTTGAACTGACAGAGTATAAAAACTCTTAATTTTTTAAAAGGTAATTGTATGAAATTTAAATCCATAAGAATATCCGGATTTAAATCATTTTTAGAATCAACTGAAATCCCTATAGATAATGGCTTAACAGGTATTGTTGGCCCCAATGGTTGTGGAAAATCTAATATTGTTGAAGCAATGAAATGGGTAATGGGTGAAAACTCAGCAAGGCAGATGCGTGGAGATGGAATGGATGATATAATCTTTTCTGGAACTAATGAACGCCCAGCAAGAAATTTTGCTGAGGTTTCTATAAAATTGGATAACACAGAAAAAAAAGCTCCTTCCAATTTTAACCACTTTGACGAAATTGAAATTTCAAGAAAAATTGAACGAGAAAAAGGTTCTATTTATAGAGTTAATGGTAAACAGGTTAGATCAAGAGACATACAATTAATATTTGCTGACAACGGTACCGGAGCAAGGTCTTCTGGTATTGTTAGCCAGGGTAGAATTTCTCAAATAATAGACTCTAGTCCTGAAAATAGAAGAGTAATCCTAGAAGAAGCTGCTAATATTAAGGGCTTACATAGCAGAAGGCATGAAGCCGAGTTAAAGCTTAATGGTGCCACAGATAATTTAAGTAGGCTTTTAGATATTGAGCAAACATATAACGAACAACTAGTTGAACTAGAAAAACAAGCAAGAAAAGCTTCACGATACAAATCTGTTGGTGAACGCTTAAGAAAAGCCGAGTCAACACTATTTATTAAACTTTTAAATTCATCAGAAACGGATCTTAAAAACTTTAAAAATGAGATTGAAATAGCTACTGATAGAGTTAATCAAGCCCAACTTGATCTATCAAAACACACAAAGTCTAAATTAGTAGCATTTGATAAAATTCCAGAGTTAAAGAAAATTGAAGCGGAAAAAGCTGCTTTTTTACAATCTTTAAATATAAATAAAATTAGATTGGAAGAAGAAAAATCATCAGCAAATAAAACCTTAGATAATATTTTTAATCAAATATCACAAATTGAAATTGATATAGAAAGAGAAGAAGAAATTAAGGAAGATTCAAAAAAGAGCTTACTAAATTTAGTAGATGAAGAAAAAAAATTAATAACTGAATCTAAAGCTTTTGAAGGAAAAATTAATCAAGCGATTAGTCTAGTTAAAGAACTTAAGAAAAAATCTGATGAGGCCGACCAGGAGTTATCCTCAATCAATTCAAAAATTTATTCCATAAATTCTAATAAAGAAAATATTGAGAAACGTATTACTGACTTAAAAGAGAAAATAAAAAAATCTGAATTTCAGATTCCTCAATTTAATATATTAGAAGAAGAAAAAAGTTTTAAAGAAAATAAAGCAAAGATAATTAAGGGTAGAAAATTATTAGAAGAGAAAAACAAATTATTACTTACAAATAAAAATGACTATGAAGCAATTAAAAAAATACTGAATGATTTAAACAAGGCAAAAACCGAAGCCGATTATAAAGTTAACATTACAAAAGCAGAGTTAAACTCACTTTCATCTTTGCTTGGTCATGATACATCAAGTAAGGAAACATTAGAAAATAGCATTGATAGTTTTGCTAGCTTAGAAAAATCAATAGGTTCAATTTTAGGGGAAACTCTCTTAGCACCAGTATTATCTAATTTAGACACCCCAAAAAATACCCCTTTTTGGAGAAAAAATTTAAAAGGAATTATTGAAACAAAACTTCCTGATGGAGTTAAACCAATAATTAATAATATAAAAAATAATTCAATATTAGACCTTGCTTTATTAGGCGTTGGGGTTGTTGATAATGAAGAAATTGCATTTAAGCTTCAGGATAAATTATCTTTTGGACAAGCCTTAACAACTGTTGAAGGCGGTTTATGGAGATGGGATGGTTTTGTTCAGCCACCTCAAGTTCAAAATAGCTACTCAGAAAGGCTACAAAACATTGCCAAACTTAGGTCTCTAGAAAAGGAATTTCCAAATCTAGAAAATAGACAAAAAAGTATTCAAAGTAACATAGATAAAAACGAATCATACATTAATGTAATAGAAAAAAATATTCTAGAATTAGAAAATGAAATTTATGATTTGATAGAAGCAAATAATAATTTAAATTTATTGAATACAAAAATTGAATCTAAGATTGGCTCATCAAAAATTTTGGTAAAAGAGCATCAAAATATTATTGATCTCTCTAACAAAGAGCTAAATTTATTAAATAAAGAACTAATCAATTCCAGTAATTTACCACTTTTACTAACAGAAGAATTAAAGATAAGGAATATTGCAGATCAATGTAGAAATTCATTAACTGATGCCATGGCAGCTGAACAACAAGTAAGGAATCATGAAAGTTACCAATCTAGAAACCTACTTCAAATAAAAAATCAAAAAAATAATTGGAAAAAAAGAGAAGATGAGGCAATTGCCCGTTTATTAACATTACAAAATAGACAAAAAAGCCTTTCTGAAGAAAAACAAAAACTTATGAATCTGCCTGACAATTTCAAAAAAAGAGAAGATGAGTTAAATTTAGAAATCAACAAAGCATTACATGAAAGAAATAAAGCTGCCGATAATTTAGTTGAAGCTGAAACTAATGTAAATGAATTAGAAAAATTAGAAAAACTAAGTGAACAAAACATGTCATCGTTACGTGAAGAAATGATAAAAATTGAAGCTAAACTTAACCTTTCAAAAACTCAGGTTAAAAACATTGAAGATAGAGTATGGGAAAAACTAAGAATTAACACTAACCAATTGTATGAAATAGCTAATTTAGATAAAAACGATGAAATAGACATATCAATTGATGCCCTCGAAAAAACAGTGCACCGTTTAATAAATGAAAGAGATTCTATCGGAGCGGTAAACCTTCGTGCAGAAGAAGAAATGAAGGAAATGAGAGATAAAATCAAAATAATGTCTGATGAGAGAATAGACCTTGAGCAAGCTATCGATAAGTTAAAAACAGGTATTTTTGAACTTAATAAGGAAGGACGACAAAGATTAAAAGAAAGCTTTGAAGAAGTTAATAAAAATTTTAAGAATTTATTCCAAAAACTTTTTGGAGGAGGTAATGCAGAATTAAAATTAATAGGCAATGAAGACCCTTTACACGCAGGTTTAGAGGTTTTAGCAAGCCCTCCTGGGAAAAAAATGCAACTGCTGTCACTTTTATCTGGAGGTGAACAAGCATTGACTGCAATTTCACTTATATTTTCTGTGTTTTTGTGTAATCCTGCACCAATATGTATTTTAGATGAAGTTGACGCACCTCTTGATGATTCTAATGTAGGTAGATTCTGTAATTTATTAGAAAATATAGTAGAAGAAACAGACACTTATTTCATGGTAGTTACTCATCATAGACTAACCATGGCTAAGATGAATAGACTCTTTGGAGTTACCATGGAACAAAAAGGGATAAGTAGGTTAGTCGCAGTAAATTTAGAACAAGCAAATAGAATAAAAAAAATTGCATAATTAATCTTTTTTTAAAGTAAACTCTTGACTTATTTGTTAGCTCAAAATAGTTTAAGCTCGCTTATTAAGTGTAAATGAAAGCTAATTATGAGCTCGTTGAAAAATAACAAAACTTTGACGCAAAGAATTGATATTGCAATATCTAAAGAGGAAAAATTAAATAAGAATAACAGCAACAATAGATCGCTAGTTAATATGTTTTCTAGAGTTGCTACAGAATTGTTGGCGGGACTTCTGATTGGGGCTGGAATAGGTTGGACAATTGATCAATGGTTAGGAACTATTCCCTGGTTTTTAATTATTTTTTTTCTTCTTGGTGGGGCAGCTGGAATACTTAATCTCTGGAGAGTAGTTACTGGAAAGGGGTTAAAAATTGGATACTTTAAATAATAATTATAGAATATTAAAATGAATTCACCTGTAGAACAATTTACCATCAAAACGTTGTATGAAATAAACTTAATGGGTATCGATGTATCTTTTACTAATGCATCATTATTTATGATGTTGTCTATTTTTTGTTCAGTGGGTTTTTTATATTTAGGTGCAAAAAAACAATCACTTGTTCCAAACAGATTTCAGTCTTTAGTTGAATTATCTTATGAATTTGTTGCTAATATGGTTAAAGAAAATGCTGGCAAGGGAAGCCAAGCTTATTTTCCATTCATTTTTACACTATTTATGTTTATTTTATTTGGTAATTTACTAGGGATGATCCCTTACAGTTACACTTTTACATCTCAAATAGCAGTTACTTTCACATTAGCCGCCATAATATTTTTAGGTGTTACTCTAATTGCTCTGTTTAAGCATGGTTTTAAATTTTTTACATATTTTTTCCCATCTGGAGTGCCTATAGCTCTTGCCCCCCTACTTATTCCAATTGAAATAATTTCATATTTTATACGTCCAATTAGCTTGTCTGTAAGACTATTTGCTAACATGTTAGCAGGCCATACTATGATGAAAGTTTTTGCAGGTCTAATAATTATGATGGGTTCCGCTGGTGGTTTTTTGAAAGTTGGAGCTTTATTACCATTAATGGCAGTAATTGGTTTGACAGGACTTGAATTTCTAGTAGCAGCTCTTCAAGCTTACGTATTTAGTATCTTAACATGTATGTATTTGCATGATGCATTACATTTACACTAATTCATGACTAAAATTTAAAACTGAAAGGAAAATAAAATGGAAATGGATGCCGCAAAATTAATAGGAGCTGGTTTAGCAGTTATAGCTTTAGCTGGTGTTGGTGTAGGTATAGGTAATATATTTGCGTCATTAGTAACAGCAGTTGGACGAAACCCAGCAGCAAAAAATGAAGTTTTTGGCATAGCTATTCTTGGTTTTGCTCTTACAGAAGCTGTCGCACTTTTTGCACTAGTAATTGCACTACTTCTCCTGTTTACGTTTTAATAATTAGAATTAAGTGCCTGTAGTTCATTAACTACAGGTACTTTTTAATCAAAAAGAATAAAAATGACAAATTTTAGAATTAAGTGTTTTATCTTTGCTATAATAACCTTTTCTTACCCTGCTATTGGTTCTGAAACTAAAGGAGGTCTACCTCAATTAGATTTGACCACTTACCCATCCTTAATATTCTGGTCAATTATATCATTATTAATTGGTTATTTTCTAATGAGGTACTTAGTTACACCAAATATAAAATCTATCCTGAACTCCAGAGAAACAAATATTCAAAATGATCTAGTTAAAGCTAAATCTTCAAGTCAAGAAGCTGATAAAATAAAACAAACTCTTATTAAAAATCAGGAAGAAATAAAATTAAAGTCACAATCAGTAATCAATAATGCATTATTGGAAGCTAGAGAAATGATTGAAAAGGATGAGAAAGATATTTCAAATAAATTAGATCAAAAAGTTTTTAAATCTGAAACTAAAATAATTAATACACAAAAAAAGGTCATTGATGAGGTTATAAGTTCTGCTGAAGAAATAACCACCAATGTTGTTAGAAAATTTACAAACTTAACATGTGATAAAGCTGAAATTGAAAAAGCTGTCAAATTAGCCTCTAAAAAAATTTTAATGGAGAAATAAATGTATCTCGACGAAACAGCATGGGTAGCTATAGCATTTATCCTTTTTATTATTTTGGTATGGAAAAAAGGCAGTCAAGCAATTACTTCTCTATTAGACAATAGATCATTATTAATTAAAAATGAGTTAGATCAAGCTAAATCACTAAAAGAAGAAGCGTTGGAGGAACTTAGGCAATCTCTACAAACACAAAAAAATATTTCAGAAGAAGCTGATAAAACTCTTAAAGAAGCAAAAGAGAATGCTAAAAGAATAATTGAAGAAGCTAAAATTAAATCTTCTGAGATTATAAAAAGGAAAGAAGATCAAGCTGAACAGAAGATTTTAGCTTTAGAAAATGATGCGATTAATAATATAAAAAAAATTACAGGGAATATTATTGTAGAATCTTCAAAAATTTATATAAATGATAAAATTGATAAAGAAGAAAATTCTAATTTAATTACAAAATCATCTAGTGAGATAAAATCAATTTCAATTAATTAGATTTACTATTTAATACCTAATAAGACTTCGCCACCCTTAGGCACACTCAAATTAAATTGCGTCGATCTATCAACAATACGACTACTTTTTAACATAAATTGTGAGTATGAAAAATCATCTCTTTCATATTCATTCTTAGACGCATCTAAAGAAACAACTGATATATTTACAGGAACATAATCTTCAATACTAGTGTCCTTCCTAATAGCTCTTATATTGATAGATAACTCCATATCAACATCATTGTTGTCATTAGTACAATATGTTTGCACTCCTCTTATGCCAATATAGACAGGTATATTTTTTTCTGATTTAACAACAACTTCTGCAGCTTCTTTAAACGATGTTACTTTCGGACAATCTATTACTTCTTTTTTAATAGCTGAACAACTACTCAGTAATAAGAACATAAATATTTTAACCAATTTATTCATTAATATCTTCCTATATGTAAAAAAGTTTGTTCTTAGATTAATCTTTATTGACGTAATCAATGTAATACATCAAAAGTAAATTATGAAGAAACAAAATATAAATTTATATTTAGCATCACCTAGAGGTTTTTGTGCAGGTGTTGATAGGGCTGTAAAAATCGTTGAAGAAACCATCAAAAAATTTGGTTCACCAGTTTATGTAAGGCATGAAATAGTTCATAACAAAGATGTTGTTAATTCATTGGCTAAAATTGGTGCTGTTTTTGTCGAAGAGGTGCATGAAGCACCAAAAGATAGACCAATTATATTTTCTGCGCATGGTGTTCCTAAATCGGTAATTAATGAAGCCAAACAAAGAAAGATGATTTCAATTGACGCCACTTGTCCCTTAGTGACTAAAGTTCATAACGAAACTATTAGACATTATAATCTTGGAAGACATATATTATTAGTTGGACATAGAAACCACCCAGAAGTTATCGGTACGATGGGTCAAGTACCTAATGAATTTGTTTCTCTTATTGAAACAATTGATGATGCAATAAACATCAAGGTTAAAAAAACAGAAAAATTAGCTTATGCTACACAGACAACCTTATCACTTGATGACACTAAAGAAATACTCACAGTTTTAAAAAAAAGATTTCCTTCAATAAAAGGACCTAATTCTGAAGATATCTGCTATGCAACAACTAACAGACAACAAGCAGTGAAATCAATGGCTAAACTTTGTGATACAATTTTAGTAATAGGGGCTCAAAATTCTTCTAACTCTCTTAGATTGGTTGAGGTTGCCTTAGGCCATGGGGTTAAAACAGCCCAACTTATTCCTGATGAATACACTTTGGATAAATTTCTTGAGAGTTTTAATCCTTCATTAACACCTAATCTTGGGTTAACAGCTGGCGCATCTGCACCTGAGACTTTAGTACAAGTTTTGATATCCAAACTACAAAAAGATTTTGAGGTTAATCTTGTAGATCATACCGTTACAAAAGAAAACATTACGTTTAATTTGCCAAAAATTTTAAGATAAAAAGTAAGGTAATAAGTTGGCTGTTTATACAGAATTGCATAAAGAACAATTAATAAAACTTTTAAAACTTTATAATATTGGAAATTTAGTTTCATATGAAGGGATTACAGAAGGTATAGAAAATAGTAATTTTTTTGTGAAAACTACTCATGGAAAGTTTATACTTACTATTTTTGAAAATAGAGTAAACAAAAACGAGTTACCCTTTTTTTTAGAAATAATGACACACTTAAGTAAAAAAAAATTCTTATGCCCTTATCCAATATTTGATTTAAAAAATAATTATATTCATGAGTTATCTGGAAAGCCTTCAATAATTGTTAATTTTCTTGAAGGAAAGTCTAAAATTAACATTAGAAAAGAAGATTGCTTTAAAGTTGGGTCATATATGGGCTACATGCATAAACAAAGCTATGATTTTCCTTTTGAAAGAAAAAACTCTTTGTCAATAGATGGATGGAAAAAGTTAATTCATAAATGTTCTAAGTCAATACCTAAAAGCTTGTTAACTGATTTAGGAACTAATTTAATCGAAGATTTACAAAAAACTCTTTATTTTTGTGAAAAAAATTGGCCATTTCATCTTCCAAAAGGTTTTATTCACGCTGATATGTTTCCTGATAATGTTTTTTTTCTTAATGACAAAATATCAGGAATTATTGATTTCTATTTTAGTTGCTCTGATATTTTAACTTATGACTTAGCCATAGCTGTAAACGCCTGGTGTTTTAGCGAACATAATGTTTTTGATTCCCAAAAGTATGATTCATTATTAGAAGGCTATAATTCTCAAAGAAAATTAAATCAAGATGAAATATTATATTTACCTTTTTTATCTCAGGCTGCCTCAATGCGATTTTTACTAACACGGCTTTATGACTGGGTGAATACTCCTAAAGATGCGGATGTAATACCAAAAGATCCTAAAGAATACATTATAAAATTAAAACACTTTACTGATATTGTAAAAACAATTGAATATAACTAATAGTGAAATATGCGTGATATAATAACTATATATACTGACGGAGCTTGTTCTGGAAACCCGGGTAAAGGTGGCTGGGGTGCTGTTGTTATTATAGGAAAAGAGGAGATACTTTTATCAGGCTTTAAAAATCAAACAACTAATAATCAAATGGAACTCACTGCAACAATAGAAGCTTTAAAAAATATAAAAAAAACAAGTGATATACATTTATATACTGATTCTCAATATGTTAAAAATGGTATTAATCAGTGGATATTCAATTGGAAGAAAAATGGATGGGTTACAGCAAATAAAAAACCTGTAGCTAATAAAGAACTATGGATTGAGTTAGACACATGTGTAGCGAAGCATAAAGTGACTTGGTTTTGGGTTAGAGGTCATTCTGGTAATCATTATAATGAAATTGCGGATCAATTGGCCGTGAAGGCAATACATGACAATAATTAGATAGTTATAAGTTATTTAAAATATTTTCTGCAGTGGACACATCAAATGCCCCAATTTCTTCTACAAATATTTTTTGGATAACGTTGTTATCAACTATGACAGCAAATCTTTTAGACCTATGGCCTAACACTTTTCCAAAATTATGATCTAGCCCTAATGATTTTGAAACAGAACAGTCTGAGTCTGAGAGCATGTCAATTTTATCATTAGCATTACTTACTTCGCCCCAAGCTTGCATAACATGTGGATCATTAACAGCCATACAAGCTATTTTAGAAACACCTTTCGAAATTATTTCTTCATAATTATTAATAAAACCAGGCAAATGTTTTGCTGAACATGTTGGGGTAAACGCGCCTGGTAAAGCAAATAAAACTACCCTGCTAGATTTAAAGTATTCCTCTGTACTAATTTCTCTTAAACCCTCTTGGTCTTTTATTCTAAAAATTCCTGATGGAAAGCTATCTCCAGCTTTTAAAGACATATAAAACTCCTTATTAAACCTTGTTATACATTTAACTTATAAATTACTTTTTTAAAATATAATTTATTGAACTAAATTAATATATTCCTTTACAATATTTTTCGTTAAGATCTCTGGTAATATTTTTCCATTCGGAAATGAAGGGCTATAAATTTCATTATAAGGAATACCATAACGCTTTTTTATAGTTAAAAATTCCTTGATTTTATTATTTGGTGAGGTCCAATCTAATTGTAATAAGACTACTTTATTTTTCTTAAAAAACTGAATCATTTCTGGATTATCTAATACAATTTTTTTGTTAACTTGACATGTAAGACACCAATCAGCTGTAATGTCTACGAAAACAATTTTACCTTCTTTTGCTAATTGACTTGGGTAAAATAAATTTTTATCAATATCCCATCTCGTTTCTGCGTAAAATTTTGAGTTTGATGAATCATTTTTAGGTTTGACTAAGCTGAATAAGATACTCATTAACCAGAAAGAAGTAATTAAGAGGAAAAAAGCCATAATTTTTTTAAATATATTTAACCAATTACCTGGCTTGGGAATAATTGTAATCAATCTTGGGAAAAAAAGAAATAATATCAAAGGTAATGAAAGACCAATCCCCATAAATAAAAGAATAGAAAATATATCAATAATATTTCCTGACAAAGCAAAACCTATCGCGGTTCCTACTAGAGGTGCAGTACAAGGAGTAGCTAGTAAAGTTAAAAACATACCAGTTGTAAAGTCTCCGAAATAGCCATCTGGCTTATAAGATAAAAGTGTCAGAAATTTTGAGGGTAAAAAGTAATGAAAAATTCCAAATAAATTTAGTGCAAATAACAAAGTCAATAAAATCATAAATATTAGAAAATATGGGCTTTGAAATTGGATCCCCCACCCAACATAATTTCCTGTTGCTTTTATAAGATATGTTAATAGAGAGAAGAGAAGAAATGTCGTCAAAATTCCTAATATATTAAAAATTATTTTCTTTCTATAGACTTGGGTACTTTCAGTTCTATAATTAACTAGCTGTATCATTTTTAAAGACAAAACAGGCAATACGCACGGCATAAAGTTCAAAATAAAACCACCTAAAAAGGCAATAATTACTATTTTCAAACCTAGATTAGTATTTGAACTAGGCATTTGTATTAACTTTTTATTAAAATTATCAATAAGCATCTGATAACTAATATTATTAGAAAGAAAAGTTAGTTTTAGAGAATCTATGGTTTCATCTGAATTACTTAAATCAAACTCGATATTTAAGTACTTGTCATCGGCAAATAT
>TARA_B100001093_G_scaffold2280_1_pt1 | contig 23433 bp, 15 predicted proteins | sample TARA_B100001093 | Tara Oceans TARA_B100001093 (sample SAMEA2623116) | marine metagenome | biome: marine biome (ENVO:00000447); feature: surface water layer (ENVO:00002042); material: "saline water (ENVO:00002010), including plankton (ENVO:xxxxxxxx)" | depth 5 m | reverse complement strand
CCCGCCTCGGCGCTGACACCGTCATCGCCTTCTTTGGTTTCAACTCTTCCTTTGGAGGCTCCGAAGATCTTGAACGCTACAAGCGGGAACTCGATGCCTTCCTCAAACACACCCTCGCCCAGAAATACAACGGGAAAAGCACTCCCCAAGTGGCTCTCGTTTCACCCACCGCTTACCAAGACTTGAGCGTCAAATACAATGTGCCCAGCGGCGAATCCGAAAACAAGAACCTCAAGCTCTACACGAATGCTTCTGCTGAAGTAGCCGCGGCCAACCAAGTTCTCTTCGTTGATGCGTTTACTCTCTCCGAAGATATCTACGAGGGCGGCGAAGAATACACCCGCGACGGAGCGCTCCTGAATGATCTCGGTTACCGCAAACTGGCTCCCGCACTTGTTAATAGTCTCTTTGGGCCTGGCGAAGTCGATGAGAACAGCCGATCCGGGATTCACGCTGCCGTGACGGAAAAGAACTGGGCCTGGATGAATGACTTCAAGATCGCCAACGGTGTTCACGTCTACGGTCGTCGTTATAACCCTTTTGGCCCTGACAACTACCCCTACGAACTCGAGAAGACTCGCGAGATGACCATCATCCGCGATCAGTCCATCTGGGCAACACTCAAGGGCGAGAACTTTGACATGGTCGCCGCGGATGCTCAAACCCTAACATTACCACTGGTCGAAACCAATTATAGGCCCAGCGAAAAGAATGGCGTGATTGACTACGCTCCCGGTAAAGTTGCCGAGACCAAGATTAAGGTTCCAGAAGGCTACAAGATCGAGCTCTTTGCTTCCGAGGAAGACTTTCCAAATCTTGCCAACCCGGTTTCTCTCGCCTTTGACAACAAGGGTCGCCTCTGGGTCGCAACCATGGCCAGCTACCCTCACTACCGCATCGGTGATCCAATGCCCGAGGACAAGTTGCTCATCTACGAAGATACTAACGGTGACAACAAAGCCGACAAAGAGACAGTCTTCGCCGGCGATCTGCATATCCCGATTGGTTTCGAGATCAACCACGATGGCGTTTACGTTTCCCAGAGTAGCAGCCTCGTCCTACTCAAGGACATTAATGGTGACGACAAATACGACACCAAGGAAGTGCTTCTGAGCGGTTTCGACGATCATGATACTCACCACGCTATCTCAGCGTTCTGCGCCGGTCCTTCCGGTGCCATCATGATGGGTGAGGGTATCTTCCTTCATACCAACGTCGAGAGTGCCTACGGCACACACCGTGCCACCAATGGCGGCTTCTTCCGCTACAGTCCGCAGCGCAAAAAACTGACCCGTCACGCCCAGTTTAAGATCCCAAACCCGTGGGGTATCGCGTTTGATGACTATGGGCAGGACTTCTTCCTTCATACCTCCGGCACCAAGTTATCATGGATGCTGCCTGGATCCGTGAAGCCTGTTTACGGCGTCAACATGGAGGCACCTGACCTCATCACCTCCAACAGCGTCCGCCCCACCTCCGGGGTGGAATTTGTTTCCAGTCGTCACTTTCCCGATGACGTGCAGGGCGATGTGCTGATCAATAACAACATCGGCTTCCTCGGCGCCAAGCAGCACAGAGTGATTGAGGACGGTACCGGTTACACGACCGAGTTCCGCCACGATCTCTTTGTTTCCGAAGACCTCAACTTCCGCCCTGTAGATCTCGAGTTCGCTCCCGATGGCTCGCTCTACGTCGTCGACTGGCAGAACGCTCTCATCGGTCACATGCAGCACAGCGCCCGTGACCCGCTCCGCGATCACGAGCACGGGCGCATCTACCGCGTGACCTATCCCGGTCGCCCCTTAGTCGAACCCGCCGAGATCGACGGAGCCTCTGTCGCTGAGCTGCTAGATAACCTGAAGCTCCATGAGTATCGCACTCGTTATCGCACCCGCCGTGAACTGCGCAGACGCGATACTACTGAGGTCGTTCCTGCTGCCGTGGCCTGGGCTGCCAAGCAGAGCGATGATCGCCACAAGCTTGAAGCCCTGTGGGTCATCTGGGGATCCGACAATGTCGATTCTGCCCTGCTTGAGGAGTTGCTCAATTCTGATGATCATAAGATCCGCTCTGCGGCCGTTCGCGTGCTGCGCTATCAGCCTCAACTGCCCAACCAGCGCGACCTTCTGCTCGCTGCCGCCGGCGACGATCATGGTCGCGTTCGAATGGAAGCGGTGACAGCTGGTTCTCGCGGTGACAACGAAGGAGGCCTCGCCATCCTGGCAGCAGCAGAAGCCAAGGGCATCGACAAGATCTCCGAAGCTACCTTAAAGACCGCCAAGGCTGCTTTGAGCGGTGAGATCCTCCTGTCCGAAGGCAGCCTTCGCGTCGCGGCACCGAAGCACCTTAAGAATGACAAAAAGGCTTCCCAGCTCTACGCCAAGGGAGCCGAGATCTATGGACGCGAAGCTCACTGTGGAACCTGCCACCAAGCCAATGGTAACGGCCTTCCTGCCGCTGGTTTCCCGCCGCTTCGTGGCACTCAGTGGTCAACTGGCAGTCCTGAGCGCCTCATTAAGCTGTCAATGAAGGGTCTCTTTGGACCGATCGAGGTCAGCGACATTGAATATCCCGGAGTCGTTCCAATGACTCCATTCGAGCACATCCTTGACGACCAGGAACTCGCCGCAGTGCTCACCTATGTGCGCAACTCCTGGGGTAATAGGGCTAGCGTCATCACTCCACAGGATGTTGCCAAGGTTCGCAAAGAGATCAAAGGTGTGACAGGGATGTATCTGCCCGCCAGCCTGCTCGAAGAGCATCCGCACGAAGGGTAAGCAATACATAAACTCCCGCTTTCTCATTAAAAAGGAGTCGTAGCCACGTATATTCCCAGTGCCCTCCTTGCGAAGCCTGTAGTGTCGGGGAATTGACTCACAAACATGGCTAACAAGCGGCTAAACACCGATACCTGACCCCGAAGCTTATCCATGATGTCGCTCAAGCTACTCCCCCTTCTGCTTCTCTCCACCGTCGTAAATGCTGGAGACTTCCATCCTGCAACGACTCTCGGCATTGTCCGGAATCCTGAACTGATTGAACTCTCCGGCGTGGTGACCGGCGGCATTAATCCCGACGTCCTCTGGGTGCACAATGACCAAAATAACCTGCCAAGGCTCTACGCTCTCAATCTGAAGGGCGAAACCGTGGCGACCTATATTCTCGATGCCTTCAACGAAGAAGGCACCATGGCAGGAGACTGGGAAGATATTGCCAGACTCCCTCACCCAAAAGGTCACCACGACCTCTACATCGCTGACTTCGGCAACAATGCCATGGTAAAGAAAGAGCACCGACTGCTCATTATCGAGGAGCCCGGAATTAACTCAGCCAAATCGTCGGAAGTTGGGGCGATCGAATTTAGGGCAATCTATTTTCAGTATCCCAGAGACTATGTCTGCAACAGCGAATGCCTACTCGTTCATCCTGTTTCAGGCGAAGTCTTTATTGTATCTAAAAGCGTCAAGGAAGGGGGCAAGCAGCGTCCCAACAGTGCAGTTTGGTCCCTCCCTGATCTGACGAAGGAGGATTCCATCTACACCGCAACATTGGTGGCAGAATCCATCCCTGCCATCACAGACCGAGTCACCGGAGGTGACATCTCTCCGGACGGAAAACACCTCATTATTCGAACAAACACACCAAAGGCTTATCTGTGGGAGTGGAAAGACGGAGAATCACTCAAGGAAGCGCTCAAAAGTTCCCCCAAAGAAATCCCTCTGGCCGACGAGAAGGGTGGCGAAGCTATTTGTTTTTCGGAGGGCGGATCGAAACTCTTTAGCGTCTACGATGGCAAGAAGAAAAATCGCCCCCTGCATATCTACCACAAGAAATAATAAGGCATCAGCCCATAGATTAGTCGTCCGCGCACCCCATTCACCACAATCACATAAAGATCGAAAGTCGCGGCACCTCTATCGGTATCGAAGGCACTGGAAGCAAGTTCTCCTCCGCCCTCCGCACGGTCGGAAAGCTGACTCACAAAAACACCTAACAAACCGTTAAATAATGATGCCTGACTCGCCCCTAAGCTGGTAATTCTACTTTTTGCTTCCATGAAATTCTATCTCGCCACCACCCTTTTTATTCACTCCCTGCTTTCCTTTACACTTAGCGTCAACGCCGCGGAACCTCTCTTCGACATGGAAGCGATACGCGACGTTTCTACGCTAGAGGTCGAAGTGATCGAAGACTGGCACTTAGTAAAGGGCCGGACACCCTCTAGACAAAAACTCATAACGATCAAGGTCGGTGAAATCTGGCCAGGGCAAGACTACCGCATGCCGGTTCGCTTCGTCGTGCCTGTCGAGGGTAAGGCAAACGGCTTTCACCTCACCGGGGGAAACCAACCTCAGCGCCTAAAGCAGGACACCCATGTCAGCAACGTCGATGCTATACTTCTCGAACGGGGAATCGGACAAGTCCAAACCATCATTCAGGTGCTACAGGCGTCTGGCCTTGGTGAACTCGGTAAGGAATCTGAAGAACGCTTTGCGAGGTCACTCAATCCCCGCGACAAGATCCAATACTGGGCCTGGCCCGCCACCATGATGCGCGCGATCACCGCAGCCCATGACGAGACGGACCACTTCAACCCAGGTAAGGTAGCTATGTCCGGCGGTTCAAAAAACGGAGCCACTCCTTCTCTCGCCATCCTCCATGATGAGCGGATGACCGGAGTCTTCGCTACCGTCTCTCCGATCTGGGATTCGCCACTGCGACTCTGTGATCGCGCGGCCTGGGATTCACTGATAGCCGATTACGGACCCATGACTCACTCCTTTCTCGGCGGTCACTACGGTCCCGTCTTCAATCGACAGGCTCTCAAGGCCGGGCGAAGTTGGGAAGACCTGCAACGCTTCACCGCTGCAGTTTCTGACGGTGTCTTTATCTCTCGAAATCTTGAGGCTCTACTGTCCCGAAAGGTCGACCTTTTTTTTGAACCCGGATCCCATGACTTCGTGGCCTTCGACCTCGCTTGGGGTGGCGCCCACTATCCTGACATTCCTCTCTACATTGGGGCAAATACAGGGCACGGCATCAAGGACCGACACCCTGGCATTGAACGTGACGCCAATAATCGAACCGCCTTTCTACTGAACCACTTCTTCGACGAGGTTACCCCGATGCTTCCCGTCCCTAACATTGCCACCGAACTTAGCAACGGCAGTCTTTCTGTTCACACCTCTTTTCCCAACGAAGAGAGCGCCGAGTCCGCCCGCTTGTTTTGGATAGTGAACCGCCCATCCGACGGTAGCCCTGGCTACATCAAGGAACTGATCCCCCACGAAAACTGGAGCGAAATGGAATCCAGGGACGGAGCCTGGCAGGCAAGCATCCCTCTTCCTCATGATGCCACACACATCGACGTTTTTGCGAACCATGAAAAAACGATTTCCTATCGAGGAACCCATCTTTCGACATGGATCTCAACTCCTTACACGAGGGTCATACTGAAGTGACCCTTCCTCCTAGTTCAGCATTGGTTTCCTCAGTCCTTACACCGTTTCGCTTCTCCACGGCAACGCTTGGAGCAAAACTTCACTTCCTCCCAACAACGCTCCCACTTCTTTCGCCAGGTAAAAGGACGCTGACAGTGTTGGCACACTTTAGTGGGAAGATCTGACTTACGCCTCATGCCAGATCCTTCAGTATTGGATGTTTCTTCTGAAACTTTTTCCAGAATCCGAAGAATCCTGCTGTCGCCAGCGGAACCCAAACCTGATCAGTTGGCTTGCGAATGAGATGAAGTTTGATTCCTTCGCCTGCCAAGCATGCTTCAACTTTAGTCAACCCGTCCCGAACCGGACCAACCCACGGTTGATAGGCGACCACGGTTTTTAACCCATGGGTTCCTGCCCAGTCGGCGAGGGCCGAAGCCGTATCGTCTGTCGTCATCATTTCAGCCATCGGACCGATTCGCTCCGCGGTGGCCTCTGACGCTGACGCGATCCATTCCCTGCGCATCGAAGCATAGCCATTCTGATCATGCAGGTCTGAAGAGGTCATCACAACCACTCTGACAGACCCCTCAAGGATCTTCAGATCTGGGTTAAGGTCATCCTCATGCAGCCATAGCCCCGAAGACGCAGCATCGAGCGGTTGATCTCCATATTCAATCTCGGCAACTGGGATTGGCGGCGGCGCGCCTTCATTGGTCGGAGGGAACGCCGCCTCAGGATGACTCAATCGTTCCAGTCCGCCGAGATGCGCATTTAGAATTTCAGGGGCAATATTCTGTTTCAGGTTCGATGCCCGGGCGAGGTAGTTCTTTCCTGCCGTGTGAAGACCAGCTACCCATCGCCAGGAGAGAGTATTCGAGGCAGGATCGCCGTCAAGAAGGTGCTGTTGGAAGAAGTCAGCCCCAAGTTGCCAAGGTAGCTTGAATTCGTGAACCCATATCGCCGCGAACCACATCCTGGCATGGTTGTGAAGGTAGCCCGTCGTAACCAATTCATTGGCAAAGTAATCGAAGATCTCAATCCCCGACTGCCCGCTTAACACTTTCTCCGCCGCTCTCCGCGCTCCGGAACCTATCTCGGCAAGATCCTCCCGATAAGCAGACCAGACTTGCGGCCGCATCTCCAACCAACTCTTCCAATAAGATCGCCAGTAGACTTCCTGGACAAACTTCTCCACGGCACTGAAAGAGTAGTTCTCTAGGGCAACGGAAGTGACTTCGTCCTCAGAAATAAGGCGGTGCCGAATCGCCGCCGATAGCCGGGACACATTGGCGTGTCCAGACACGACGCGATTCCGATCCTCCGCATAATCGACCATGCGGGGAACAAATTCATTCAGTTGTTTAAGAGCCTCGTCACGAGTCATCGCGGGATGTTACGCCCTCCGGCAACTCGCGGTTGGGCCTTCGCACCACCAACCTCAAGCTGCATTCTGAATGAATCAGCTAGGTCGACGTGAAGTTAACGAATTACCTCAATCGTATCCACTTCGACCGGCGTGCCCCTGGCACCACTGAGACCCACTTCCAGCGACTCAATCGTTCCATCCCAGGCTGCATTGCTATTCAGCGGAATCAACAACTCGGCGTATTCATCCGCTGAAGGAACGGTTATTACATCACCCAGTGACTTGCCGTTAGCAAACGCCTCCACCTTAATATCACCTTCCGCACGGATCCTGATCAACAAATTGCGGTCAGCACTATCAGCAGTGATACTTAAACCTTCACGCATCAGCTTGCTCTTTTTTCCAACGGAGAATCCCAGAGTGCCCAGAAAACCGGCGATATTGTCAGCGATACCTTTACCGGCCCAACCTTCTGTTTGCCAGCCTCCACAATCGAACTCATAAGCGAGGCGGCCATCCTTTGGATCACGCCCATTGATTTCTTCCCACTTGTCAGAAAGTCCATCACCATCGTTGTCGGGGCGATTAATTTCATATTCGGGATTCACCCCCCGGCCGCCCTGCCAATCATCTCCGTTGTGGCGCAGTGCCTCAGGAGTCTCTTCCTTTTCACCAGCATCACCCGCGGCAAGCCAGTTGCCGAGTAACTGACGGTGGAGTTGCACCTCCTTCTGATACTTGGGATCATCGACCAAATTGTGGACCTGCGCCGGGTCATTGACGACATCATAGAACTCTTCCTCAGGGCGCTCCCCGAAGTAGATCCGAGTGAGATCCTCGGAGAGTTCACCGGATGCATAAAGCTCCTTGAGATTCTTGAGATATTCCTGGCTATCCCGGTACTGCGGCTGCAGCAGAACCCGATCAAGTTTATAGTTTCGCGTGTAGCGAAACTGGTCGGTCCGTATGGTGCGAACCCGATCAATCGTATGATCGAGACGATCTTTAGCAGCAGCGACCCACTTGCGAGGCTCGAAGTCATCTGCAAATAGATCCTGACCTTCGTACCAATCTGGAATCTCAATGCCGGCCCAAGCGAGTGTGGTGGCTGACAAATCAAGCATATTAACCAAGTCGTTGCGCTGTCCTTGCTTCGGCACCCAGCTTTCTGGCCCCATCACGACAAAGGGTACGTGTAAACCGCCTTCAGTCGGCATCTGCTTATGGCGTACGAGGTGGTTAGCGCCGTGGTCAGAAAAGTAAACGATGATCGTGTTTTCAGCCAAACTCGAGTCTTTAAGGCCAGCCAGAATTTCGCCGATAAAATCGTCGTCGGTTCGTATGGAATCGCAGTGTTCCGCCACGACTTCGCGATAGAGTTGATTCTGCGGATAGTCTGCCGGCACCGTTACCGAAGCGGGGTCGGTTTTACGATCCTCAGGGAATTTTAATGTATTGTTTTTCCCACCTTTAGTCTGAATCTGAAGAAAGAACGGCTGGTGCTGCTCCAGCACGTCCCAGCTGTCCGCCTTACCTTTCATCTTAAGATTGGAGTAGGTCGCCTTCTCATCCCACACAAAGTTGTAGTCCGTCTTGCCATGATTGTAGGTCGCATAACCATTCTGCATCATGATCTGGGGAAGTAGCTTCACTCCCTCAGGCAGGTGAAGCTGGGCATCCGGAGCGCGGGAAGAACGATGCTCATGCGCTCCGAATCGAATCTGGTTGCTACCCCCCATCATGGCAGAACGGCAGGCGGAACAAACCGGCGCGGGAACGTAGGCGCGATTGAACTGAACTCCTGCAATGGCGATGGAATCTATATTCGGGGTCGCTGTTTGGTTCGCCTCGTAACCATAACATCCCATCCAGGGGGAAGTATCTTCGGCAAAGATCCAGACGATATTTGGTCGGTCTTTCGCATTCGCCGCAAGAGGTGCGCTGATCCAACAAAAGATGGCAATTGAGACAATAAAAGGCTTTTTCATGAATGTCCTCAGGAACCCTGATTTCTCCCGCAGAATCAACCGCGCATAATGACCGAATTGCGCCGTAATTCTGTCAGTTAGAAAATTTTAAGGTTGGCCCCACCGGCAGACGATGGCGCCAGTAGTCCGGCGAAGCTTCAAACCAGGTCGGAATCGGCACTTCCCTGCCTTCCTCGAGAAACACACTGCGCACTATCTCAACCAAGGGATGCGTCACGGGCGAGAGTCCGTCGTAACTGGCAGGATCGTGAATATGATCACCGTCCCGGTTTGCAGTGGTCATCGTGAGCCGGTAAATCTTGCCCGGCTGCAGTTTTATTGCACCCTCGAGAGAAACATAACGAAACTCGCCGAGCAACTCGCCCGGCGCCTCCGGCGTAATGACCACCTCTGCGATTACCTGGCCCTCTTGGGCCAACCTAACTGCATGGCTGGCAGCCAGTCCGCGCCCATTGGCTCCGACGAAGCTGGGACGCTCGGTGACCCAGTCAGTCGGTGCTTCATCCGCTTCTCGGATCGGCGAGTCGTTAGCATGATCATCCCACATCCCGAGTTGAGTGACACCAAGAGATTCCCGAACTTGAAATTCAAATCCAACTTCACCGTTTAGGTCGTTGCGAAGATTGTGCCAGCCATCATCCTGAAGCAGCACTCTATTTCCAGCAGCACCCAAATAGCGGGCGTGCCCTACATTGCGCAGTCTTAGCGCCTCCTCGGCTAACTCCCTGACCCGGGCCTCGTTCTCTGGATTGCGAAAGTCTTCGGATTCAGTCACATCAAAATCAAGTCGATGATACTTCTCGACGGTGACAGCCCCCGCCGCGCCCTTGCCAATGGCCGGTTCACCCAGCCCGCCATTGATAATGATCTTGTGAGCTCCCTCTCGCAATGACATTGCATCATTGCTGTAAGGCTTGCCAAGATGGCAAAACTTGAGTCGTGGCCGGAGATCGTCTCCTTCCGCTTCACCAGTCCAGTGATCCCAGACATTGTAACTGTCACGAGCATCGTTTTCTGTCAGGGGATGATCCAGTATATGGGCAAAGGTGGCAAAGAGATCGGTCAGGGCGAAGTGGGTGCGGTTGATCTCCCCCCCCTCAAAGCGACCCTTCCAGTAGAGCAGAAACGGAATTCGCAGACCACCTTCGGTGATGCTCGCCTTTTTGCCCAGCAAGCCGCCGGATTGATAGTTAACCGCCACCTTCTCGCCTTCGTTGGGACCGTTGTCGCTTGTAAAGATAACAATGGTGTTGTCGATCAACTTGTGGCCCGGATTACGCGGGTCGTCGAGACTCTCCAATAATTTCACGACTCTCCCAAAAGCCAGATCGTTCTCGAGCACCATATCGCCGCGCTCCCCCGCAGGACTGCCATCGCTCAACCGAGCAGCTCCCTTAACCGGTTGTCCCTGAAAAGTTTCCGGAATGTAATAGTGTCCTTCTTCTCCGAGGTTCTGATGGTTGGCGTTGGGAACATAGTAGAGAAAAAACGGCGCCTTGCTCGAGGCCTTGCGCTCCAAGATCACCTCTACCTCACTCAAGTAAGTTTCGCCGATGTGGGTCAGGTCCCAGGAAGGATCAGCGAGCACTTTTCCAGCATGCCTGTTCCATCCACCCATGACCATCTGCTTGCGATCGGTCAACTCCCAGCGGTCATCTCGAATCAGAATTCGTGGCTCGGTATCGAGCGCATCCTCGATGTTTCCGGGAACGCCAAGGAATTCATCAAAACCCTGGTGAGTGGGGCCATCGAGAAGCGGTTTGGTGAAGTCGACATCCTGATGATAATAATCCCGTGCCGGCTGCCCTTTCCCGTTGTCGAACGCCATCCCCACGTGATACTTCCCAACGCATGCGGTTTCGTAGCCGTTTGCCTGCAGCATCTCCGGCAGGGTGACCAACTCCGGTTGAATCATGGGCAGGTTAGGCCCATGTGGCAGCCAGCCCTGGCGTTTAAGGTAGGGACGGTGGCCAAACCGCCCCGTCATCAGGGAATAGCGGGAGGTCGAACACATCGATCCCCCGGCATGGGCATCCATGAAGATCATCGAGCGCTTTGCGAAGGCTTCCAAATTTGGTGTCACCTGGGTCAGTTTGATAGGCGCGCTTCTCTCGGAGAGAGACTTACCAAGGTAAGCGCTCGTATCGCCAATACCCATATCATCCGCCATCATGAGGACGATGTTAGGCAGCGGATCAGCTGCAGCGACAATACTAGAACAGCAGAATAAACCTAGCAATGAACGGATCATAAATACTCCCATACGCCCGGGCAAAAACATAACTTCCAACCCATTAATAATGCCCCGCGCCGTCATCGACTTCTGTGGAGACAATGCCGGAATGGGCGATCCATTTGCCGCGATACCAATAACATCTTCCTAGATAATCGCCGGCCGTGGGAATACATTTCATACAAACTAAGTTACCTCGCCCATAAAAATGGCCTAATTTCTGATTTTTTCGCGAAGATCTTTTCCAAATGATTTGATGACCTCCATCAACTCATTGCGAATGCAAGTGCCCTTCAGCGAGACCACACAATTAGAGCGACGCACGCCAGTTTAAGAGAACTTTTTTCATCTCTCTAACTCGTTCTGGATGAGCTGCCGTAAGATCCTTCGATTCGCCAGGATCTTTTGCCAAATTAAACAATTGAGTGCCACTACCGTCATCATTGGTCAGTAACTTCCAGTCTCCGTCCCGAATCGCATTGGTGGGGCTCTCAAAATCAGGATTGCCGGGCCGAAGGATGCCGGGATTTCCGCCGTATTCCCAGAAAACGGGAGATGATCTTTCCTGCCACTCACCTGTTAGCGCGTCGCTCATATCCTCACCGTCGAAGTTCCATCCCAAAGGTGGAGTTGTGCCGGACATAGCCATCAGTGACGGAAACAAATCCACAGCGGCTACCACCGATAAATCATCAGTCTGGCCTCCTTCAATCTGAGCAGGCCAGCGAATGATAAACGGCATGCGAATCCCACCCTCGTAAAGGCACCACTTCCGACCGTAATAAGGACCTGTGTAGCCGGGCGGCTCAAAGCCCTCTTTGTAGTATCTCGGCCAATCCGTGGGACCGTTATCACTCGTGAAGATCACGATCGTATTCTCCGTGAGATCATGCTCATCAAGTGCGTCCAGTAAGCGCCCAATCTGGATATCCATATTGTCCAGCACGGCAAGAAACGCCTGAAGATACTTATCCTTCTGGTAAGCTTCGTATTTCTTCAGGTTTTCTTCGGTGGCGACATGTGCGTCGTGCACATCGTTGGGAAACAAATGCAAATAAAAAGGCTTTTCCTTATTTCGACCAATGAAGTCGATGGCACAATCCACGTAAATCCCGGTTGTTTCATGCTTTTCAATCAAGCGAATATCTCCGTTTCCCAGCTTGGCGCTAGCGCCGTTCAATCCCTTAGTATCCCAGAGCACACGATCTCCCAGTCCCTCAAAAGAGACCAGTGACTCCTCGAATCCATATTCCTGAGGCAAGGGAGCGATCACATCGCGACCACCACCCATATGCCACTTTCCGAAATGAGCTGTTGCATAACCGTTTGCCTCGAAAGCCTTTGCCATGGTCTCAACATCAGGGTCGAGAAAGTCGACCATGTTGCGCTCTTTATTCTGCTTCTTGGCGGCAAAGTGCCCCCAAACCTGGTGACGCCCCGGAGCCTGGCCGGTATTCAAGGCCACTCGTGATGGCGAGCAGATCGGCGAGTTAGTGTAGTAGTTAGTGAGCTTGAGCCCTTCATCCGCAAGTCGGTCAATGTTCGGTGTCTTGATCGCCGGATTGCCGAAACAGGACGGATCGGCATAGCCCATATCATCAATGTAGAGAATAACGACATTAGGACGCTCGCTAGCAGACGAAACTGTTGCAGAGCCCAGGGCGAGACCTAAGACTACGAATGTCAAAAAGAAATTTCCAGGATTCATACGAACGAAAGTCTACTAATCACTCATTCCTTGTTCTAGGTTCTTTTGCCAACGAATTTGGAGAGATGCGTCACACCCCGTCACTCCCCACGTATGGGGGCTGCGTCTTCTGCTTTTCCGGCAGATAGGGACGAGCGTTCCGCCAGTCGGCATAAGCCTTATGCAAACTCTCCACTTTTTCAGGCATTTGCTTAGCGAGGTCATTCAACTCAGTGGGGTCGTTGGCCATATTAAATAGTTTCCAGTCCTTATCTTCTTTCACCAGCTTCCAATCGCCCTGACGAATGGCCCGCTTGTTCTCGGTCCAACCAGTGATGAGTATCTCATGTTCGGGACGCTTCTTGCCCTCAAAGAGAGGCACCAAGCTCAAGCCATCAAGTTCTGGAGTTGACTTGCTATCTTGAGTCTTTGGATATTCCGCTTCAGCAATCTCGAGAAAAGTCGGCATGAAGTCTACCAGATGCGCAATCTCATGACAGATCTGATTCGGTTTGATCATGGCCGGCCAGTGAGCCAGTAGGTGGGTACGGGCCCCGCCCTCGTGACCGGCTTGCTTGAAACGACGAAACGGCGTCCCGCTGACCATACCCCAGACCGCGTGGGGGCTGCGCCACGATTTCGGATCAGTCGGGTGAAGCCAGTTCTTGGTTTTCCCGGGAATACCGCAACCACCGTTGTCAGAGAGGAAAAGGATCAGTGTATTGTCGAGTTCCCCTTGCGCTTCGATCTCGTCAACGATGCGACCGATGTTGCGATCGAGGCAGTGCACCATCGCGGCGAACCCGACCGCTTCCTCGATACGTCTTTTTTTGTCCTCTTCGCTGACTTCCTCCCAAGGTTGGTATACGTCCCCCCTCACGCCGACCAAAGGAGGCATGACCACACTCTCTGCAATGAGGCCCATCTCCTTTTGCTTTTTAAAACGATTCTCTCGAATCACGTCCCAACCAACGTCGTAAAGCTTCTCAAACTTCTCATAGTCTTCCGGTAAAGCCTGAAGAGGATAGTGAGCCGACTCGTATGGCAGATAGAGAAAAAAGGGATTCCCCTCGTCCTTAATTTCCTTGAGAAAACCGAGGGCTGCATCGGTGTATGCGTTGGTTTTATAATAAGGCTTAGACGTTCCCGCTTCGATTTCCTTCTGGGTGAGTAACTTATTATTTAGGTAAATCTCAACCGGCTCGTAGGAGAAAAAATTTCCACAGCCCCCGTAGTGGCAGAACGACTTGTCGAAACTGTTCATCGCCGTGAGTCGCTCCAGCGGCACCCAAGAATCAAAGTGCTCCTTTCCGGAGTAGAGCGTGGTGTAGCCCGCATCGCGGAGTAGGCCTCCCATGGACTGGCACTCCGGCCCACCAAGTAATGTTCCCGTCAACATCGACGATCGGGTCGGATTACACTTCGCCATGTTGTAGCCCTGCGAGAAGCGCATCCCATTGGCCGCAAGCTTATCAAGATTCGGCGTTTCGATTTCTGCTCCGAAACAACCGATATCAGCGAAGCCGATATCATCACCTATAATGAGGACGATATTAGGACGTTCGCCTGCCGAACTCAGGTCTGCAAGCGACACCACGAAGACAAAGATAAGCAATAAGGACTTTGGCGTCATGCGACACTCTTACTACCTGCAAAACAGAGTAGCCACCGCGTTCTTAGCAAAAACGCAACACTCTCAATAATCCGCACCGCTATCACTAGCGTCGACCGAGGCTTTCCAGTAAGTCCACGCCTCTACCATACTCTGGAGACGTTCAGGATTCTTCGCGGACAAGTCCGTAGTTTCTTCCGGATCAGAAGACAGGTCATAGAGTTCCCAATCTCCTCCACCCCCTTTTCGGTAGGCCTTCATCATTCCGTCGTGCCAAGCAGCCTGCCCCTTTATATAAAAGCCCAGCGGCATCGGGCGTTTCTTCATTTCACCATGAATCAGAGGCATTAAGCTGACGCCATCAAGGGGACGGTCATCTGGCATCTCGGCACCGACAATCTCAAGGATGGTAGGAAAATAATCCACCGTACAAGTCGCCATGCCACTGATAGAACCTGGCTCGATCTTCGCTGGCCACTCGATGAGGCTCGGCACTCGCACACCACCTTCATAGAGGCTGCGTTTGCGGCCACGAAACTGGCCTTGCAGTCCGGGATCACCATCCTTTCCTTCCGGTCCATTGTCGGAACAAAAGGTGATCACTGTATTCTCCGCAATCCCCTGCTCGCGCAACTGAGTTCGCAGATTTCCCACAGCCCGGTCGAGTGCGGTGACGCAACCGTTGTAATTCTTCTGAAAGTCAGAGTTCTTACCGTCTTCGTAGGAATTCGCATCCTCTTCACTCGCCACTACGGGAAGGTGCGGCGCGTGAAACCAGACAATGGCAAGAAAGGGATTCTCCTGATTTTCACTGATAAACTCGAGCGCGCGATCCATGATAAGCTTGGAGTCATCGCCCAACAACTCATCCGACTTCGGATCCACCATCTCGTCTTGGCCGGTCCAGTAGTGAGTTCCGTAAGACTCCTTCTGGTCCTTCGCGGGAATAAAATTCCATCCCTGACGCGAAGCGTTGGTGAAGGACTTAGCGTCTCCCCCGACCGGTTTCCACATCGCATCGTAAGTCGGTGTCTTCGCTTCAGTCGCAAATGTCGTATCGACTTCATGACTCCAAGGCGGCGAAAAGTTTCCCTTGCCGCCTGGTCCACCGCGGTTCCCCTCTTTCACAGTCGTTGTCAGGGTTCCCATATGCCACTTCCCAAAGTGGCCTGTTGCATAACCCTTGGACTTGAGTGCTTCGTAAAGAGTGTATTCCTCATCGCGCAGGTGACCTTGGTTCGCTGTGTAAATTCCGGTTCTATCATGATGCCGACCGGTCACCACTGACGCCCTCGTCGGTGAACACACTGGCGCCTGAGCGTAGAAGCGGGTCAGCTTCAAGCCATTCGCCGCCATTTCGTCGAGGTAAGGCGTGCGAATATGGGTGCCACCATTAAACCCCACATCCCCCCAACCGAGGTCGTCGCACATAATGATGACGAAATTGGGTTTTTCGGTATCCGCCCGAGCCGATGAAAAAACGACTCCAGCAGAAAGCGCAAAAAAAAGGAAAACAAGACGAGATAATTTCATACTTAGTTTCTGGTATAGACTAGAGTTCAGGGGTTTCCCAATCCGGGATACCCTTCTCTGCCAATTGTTTCTCATAGCGGGCTCCCTGAGGATGCTTTTCAGCAAAAGGGGCGTCTTCATTAACCATCAGGGGCACTGTTTCCTTCCACCACTGATCATAAACCTTTCGAAGCTCGGCGACGACTTCGGGATACTGATCCGCTACGTTGGTCGACTCATAGGGATCGTTCGAGATTTCGTAGAGCTCAACGTGATTAACAAGGCGCCAACGAGTGTTCCGCACTGCGTAGTTTTTGTGTTGGGAAAGATTAGGATCCTCTTCTTTCTCCCAGCGACCCTGATGAAAAAACAAGTGACGGTCTGCCCAATCGGCTTCCGTATCTTCCAAAAGTGGTAGCATCGTACGTCCGTCAATCTGCTGGATGCCATCAGGGATCTCAGCGCCGGCCAGGTCACAGAAAGTTTCGTAAATATCAATATGGGCGGTCAGAGCCTTGATATCAGCGCCCTCATCCAACACTCCTTTCCAACGCCAGAACGAAGGGACATGAGAGCCACCCTCATGGACTGATCCCTTACCGCTCTTAAATCCAGCCGTATGTAAAAAAACTTTCTCACCGTCCTTCTTAGCACCCTTTCCAGCCTGACCATTGTCCGTCGTGAAAATCACAAGGGTGTTCTCCCACGCATCCCACTCATCAAGTTTCTCCATGAGAAGTCCAAAATTGTCGTCGATATTTTCGATCATACCATAACGACCGGCCGTGTTTTCATCCCAGCCATCATCAAGGAAGCGTTTCTTGTAGTTTTCTGGTGCAATCATAGGCCCATGAGGTGCATTGGGGGTTATGAACGCAAAATAAGGGGTGCCCGACTCATGGTTCTCCTTGATGAATCCTAGAGCAGCTTCGAAGAAAACGTCCGTGCAGAAACCCTTCGTCTTCACGATGGTGTCGTTCTCAAGAATGACGTTATCAAAATACCTACCTTCCTTGTTCTGATTAGGCGGGAAGTCAGCACAGCTACCGGGAAACTTTTGTCCAATACCACCTGCACCATGAATGAACACGTCGCTGAAACCACGATTGTAGGGCTGATACTTATCTTCATCCCCAAGATGCCACTTACCAAAAATGCCGGTGCGATAGCCAGATCCTGCCAACACTTCCGCGAACGTAGTTGTCGAGAGCGCCATCCGTTCGCGTTCTTTGATTGTGTGTGTTACCCCGTTGCGAAATTCGTGGCGACCACTCAGCAAAGCTGCTCGTGTCGGCGCACAGGTCGGACTGACATGAAACTCGGTAAAGCGCGTCGACATCTCGTAAAATCTGTCAAGATTTGGAGTGCGCAGCACATCGTTTCCAAGGACACTTAGGTCACCCATACCCTGGTCGTCAGGCATAACAAAAATTATATTAGGGCGGCTCCCTTTGAGTTCGTTGGCAAAGAGAGGCGCCGCCGCCACCGAAATCAGTAAAATTAAAAGGCTTCGTTTCATGGATTATGATGAGAATTGTAATTCAAAGAAGTAATCGAACATAACAACCCCGAAAAAACATTGTCATCAGACGGAATTGCGCTTCACCCTTACCTTCTGGCGACATTCGAAAGAATTAGTTCAAGTTCGAGACGCGCGGCAGCAGATGCCTTGGTGTCTTTATTCTTAAAAATTGGGTTCTTCTCCTTTGGGTCAGTAACCATGTTGAACAACTGACCGCTGGAAATCAATTTCCAACCCCTCGTGCGCACACCTTGCTTACGACGCCCTTCGCCATAGATCCATTCCCGCGACTCGTGCTCTTCTCCCCGCAGAAGAGGAGCGAAACTTTTCCCATCCATTGTGAAAGCAGGCGCTTCGCCACCGGCCACCTCAACGAATGTGGGAAGTAGATCGGCGAGATCTATAAGGGCTTCACTGCTCGACCCTGGCTCAATATGACCCGGCCACGAGACCAACGCCGGAACCCTCATCCCCCAATCCGTGTATCTTCCCTTCTCACCGACGAGATCTATTCCACTGATGCGGGAAATTACCGGTTCCTTGAAAAGTTTTCGCCCCTGATGATGAGTAAAGTTGAACGGGGTGGTGCCATTGTCAGTCGTGAACATCACGAGGGTCTGATCGGTCAATCCGAGTTTTTCAATCGCCTCTCGAACTTGTCCCACCCTCAAATCCATGTCTGCAACCATTTCCGCATAAGTCATGTATCGATCTTTTGGTCCGTGGGGCGGATGGGGATCCAAGTCATTAGACACAGCGTGACAAAGCGCCATTGGGTAATAGACAAAAAATGGCTCCTCCCGGTGGCGCTCCATGAAGCTCTCGAGAAACTTCACATAGAGCTCTGGCCCATACTGTCCTTTGGTCTCGGGATCCGGGCGCTGTCCATTCTTGTAAAGGTAGGGATCGTGGAATCGCGGCCCCTCATGCCAACCAAAGAAAATTGATTCGTCAAAGCCAAGGCGCTGAGGGTGATCGAGGTCCTCCTTGAACATGGCGAGATGCCACTTACCAGCCGCTGCGGTAGCATATCCGGCACGCTTCAATTCATTCGCGAGTGTGTCGCGTTCCGATGCTTTATCAGTTGGGTAGTAGCCCCATTTAGGGTTGCCCATATTCACCGGGTAACGACCGCTCATCAGGGTGACTCGCGAAGGATGACACACCGGGGATGAATAGAAATGCTCCAACTTCATTCCGTCCGCCCTCAACTGATCGAGGTTGGGCGTCTCATACGATTCACCCCCGTAACAGCCCAACACTTCACGTCCCACATCGTCAGCAAAGATGAGAATAAGGTTCGGCGGTCGATCCTCCGTAGTTTCAGCAATGAGAAGAGACGGCCAGGCAAAGAGAATGAGCAGCAGACAGAGAATGGGCTTCATGAGTTGATGAAGTAAAGCTGGCGATTTTGGCGTAACTCCACAATAACGCAATTCCCTGCGAAAATCAGTCACTGCCGCCCCGGGTCGGTTCCCTTCTGTGTCGAAAATGTTGAACGCACTCAACCAAACTCGGGTTGTTTTTTTCAGAGTATCGTTTTATAGTTCCAAAATTATGAAATTAAATAACGCCGTCACCGTGTTGGGGTCTCTTGCCCAGCCCGCCCGACTCAAGATTTTTCGCTTGCTCGTCAAACAAGGCGAAGACGGACTTTGTGCCGGCGATATTTCAAAGAAACTCGGCATACCCAAACCCACCCTGTCCTTTCATCTCAAGGAACTCGTCAACGCGGGCCTGATTGACTCAGAAAAGGAGGGCCGATCCATCACCTACCGCCTTCAGCCGAAGCGCATGAATCAGTTGATGAGCTTCCTCATGGAGGACTGCTGCCAGGGCAAACCGGAACTCTGTCTCACCAAAACCTACGACGAGAGCGACTGTGCCGCCGGCTAACCGTTTCAGAACAAATTTTTGAAACCCATGAGCATAAAAATTGGAATCAACGGCTTCGGCCGTATCGGGCGCCTCGGTTTGCGGGCAGCCTGGGACTCGGAAGACATCGACATTGTCCACGTCAACGAGCTCAAAGGCGGAGCTGAACTCGCCGGCCATCTCGCCGAATTCGATACCGTTCACGGACGCTGGGACAAGCAAATCGAATCGGGTGAAGACTACTTTTCCATCAATGGTGAGAAAGTGAGCTTCACCGCTCACGCAAATCCTGCCGACATCCCGTGGTCGGATTATGGCGTCGATATCGTCGTAGAAAGTTCCGGAGCATTCCGCACCCCTGAATCGATCCAACCTCACTTCGACAACGGCGCAAAAAAAGTGGTCGTCGCAGCTCCCGTGAAAGAGGAAGCCCTCAATATCGTGATGGGCTGTAACGATGACCTCTACGATCCGGCCGAGCACGACCTCATCACCGCCGCTTCCTGTACCACCAACTGCATTGCCCCGGTCGTTAAGGTGATTCACGAGCAACTCGGAATTGTCCACGGGGCGATCACCACCATCCACGACGTGACTAACACCCAGGTCGTCGTCGACGCCCCTCACAAAGATCCGCGACGGGCCCGGTCAGCACTCAACTCCCTCATTCCCACTTCAACCGGATCAGCCACGGCCATCACCATGATTTATCCGGACCTAAAAGGTAAGCTGAACGGAGTTGCTGTCCGCGTTCCTCTTCTCAACGCCTCTTTGACTGACTGCGTCTTCGAGGTAAGCCGGGAAACGACGCCCGAAGAGGTGAACCAACTTCTCAAGGAAGCCTCCGAAGGTTCCCTCTCCGGCATTCTCGGCTACGAAGACCGTCCGCTGGTTTCAGCAGATTACACCAACGATCCGCGCTCCGGCATTGTCGACGGTCCGTCCACTATGGTCGTCGACGGCACTCAATTGAAGCTACTTGTCTGGTATGACAATGAGTGGGGCTATGCCAACCGCATGATGGAGCTCGTCCAGAAAGTCGCCAAAACGCTTTAGACGATCCAATTCTGCCTTTTGCTCTTTGGCTTGTGCCTCTCCTAAAATGAACGTTCGCGAATACGGTCTCGTCACTGCCGCCTACTGGGGATTTACGATCACCGACGGTGCCATTCGCATGTTGGTGCTACTGCACTTTCACGAGCTTGGGTATTCGCCGGTTCAGCTGGCCTTTCTCTTCCTGCTCTATGAGTTCTGCGGCATACTCACCAATCTCTTCGGAGGCTGGATTGGTTCACGCGTCGGACTCAAAGCCACTCTCTTCGCCGGTCTCAGCATACAGGTAGTCTCGCTGGTGATGCTGTCCTTTCTCAATCCGGCATGGGCGGTCGCCCTCTCGGTCGGCTACGTCATGGCCTCGCAAGCGCTCTCGGGAGTTGCCAAGGACCTCACCAAGATGAGTTCGAAGAGCGCCGTCAAACTGCTGGTTCCGGCCGGAGACGACGCTTCGAAATCGGAGCGCCTGCTCTTCAAACTGGTGGCCATTCTGACAGGTTCAAAGAACGCACTGAAGGGGGTTGGGTTCTTCCTGGGCGCTGTTCTCCTCTCATGGCTCGGCTTTTCCACCGCTCTCTGGGCGATGGCAGGCGGCCTGCTCGTCATCCTCCTGGTCTGCCTAATTTACCTCAAGGGCGACATCGGCAAATCGAAGGAAAAGGTGAAGATGTCCAAGCTGTTCTCCAAGAACCGCGAGATCAACTACCTCTCCGCCGCCCGCTTCTTTCTCTTCGGTTCGCGGGATGTTTGGTTCGTGGTAGGTCTTCCCATCTTCCTGACTGAAATACTCGAATGGAGTTTCTGGGAAACCGGTGGCTTCATGGCCCTATGGGTGATCGGCTACGGTATCGTCCAGGCGTCCGCTCCCGCCATGGTCAGCAAGAGAACACATGGTGTCGTGGAAACGGGAGCTCGCGCTGCGCTTGTCTGGGGCATCGCTCTGGTCGTCATCTCCGCCGCGATCGCTGCCGCAGTGCAGTTTGATTTTTACCCCAAAATCGCCGTGCTCGGAGGACTGGCAATCTTCGGCCTCATCTTTGCCGTGAACTCCGCGGTTCACTCCTATCTCATCCTCGCCTACTCCGACTCGGACAAGGTGGCCTTGAATGTTGGTTTCTACTACATGGCCAACGCCGCCGGGCGACTTATCGGGACGCTCTTGTCCGGGGTGATGTATTTGAAGGCCGGCCTCGAGGGCTGCCTCTGGACCAGTGCCGCCTTTGTACTCGCAGCCGTTTTGATTACTTTGGCGTTGCCGAGAAAGGCTCTCCTGGCTGAGGGGAATGCAGGCGCGGCTTAAGCTTACTTTACCATTCGCGGTCGAGAAGGAGCTCGACCCTCCATTCCCGGACTAATTTAAGAACGCCGCACGCTGCGCAAGCAGGTAACTTTTTGCATAAATTGTTCATTGTGCGCGAGATGAGTTTCTTCTTAGCTTAGACTCCCCCAATCGAGTCTGGATGAAATACGCGATCTGTAACGAAATGTTTGGAGATGCTCCGCTGGCCGAAGCGGCGAAGCTCAGTGCTGAAATTGGATATACCGGTTTCGAAATTGCACCCTTTACCCTTGCTGATGACATTTCGACGATCAGCGCGACTGAAGCCAGCGGACTTGGCGACCAGGTGCGCGATGCCGGTCTGGAAGTCGTTGGGCTTCACTGGCTGCTTGCCAAAACGGAAGGCTATCACCTCACCGCTCCCGATGCCTCGATTCAACAGGCCACGATCGACTACGCGCGTTGCCTGGCCGACCTCTGCCACGCTCTCGGCGGCAAGATCATGGTGTGGGGCAGTCCTCAACAACGCAGCCTGGAAGACGGTTGGGATTACGATGAGGCCTTCGCCCGCGCCATTGAAGTCCTCCGCCCCGCCGCCGAACACTGCGACGAGCTCGGAGTGACCATCGCTATGGAGCCCCTCGGTCGCACCGAAACCAACTTTCTCAACACTGCCGAGGAGACCATCCGCCTCTGCCAGGCCGTCGATCATCCGGCCTGCCGCCTTCACCTCGACGTGAAAGCGATGAGCGATGAACCCAGCCTTATCGGTGACGTCATTCGCCAGTCCAAAGAGTGGACCGCCCACTTCCACGCCAATGATCCCAACCTCTACGGGCCTGGCATGGGCGACGTCGAATACGGCCCCATCGTCGAAGCGGTTCGCGAAACCGGATACGACGGCTGGGTTTCCGTCGAGGTCTTCAAATACGATCCCAGCCCCGAGCACATCGCCCGGACGAGCCGGAAAAACCTTCACCAGTTTTTCGGGGAATAACCACTGACACCCAAACCACGCATGAAACTCACAGGATTCGCAGACGAAGCCTCACGCGATCTGGAAAAGCAGATCAAAGCCACACAAGAACTCGGTTGGTCCGCCATCTCCGCCCGGATGATCGGCGACTACAATATTCACGAACTGCCACAGGAGGAATTTGATCGGGTCGCCGACCGCCTCGACGAAGCCGGCATTCATATCCCCGAGTTCGGATCGCTCATTGCCAACTGGGGCAAAACGATCGAGAGCGATTTTGATATCACGCTTGCCGAAGTGGAGCGCGCTATCCCCCGCATGCTCCGTCTCAAGACGCCTTACGTGCGCGTCATGTCCTACGCTCAGCAACCCTGGGGCGAAGATCAGCAGGAGGAAGAACGCTTCCATCGCCTTCGCGAAATCGTGAAACGTTTCGATGATGCCGGTCTCACCGCCATCCATGAGAACTGCATGAACTGGGGAGGCTTTTCCGCGGACCACACCCTGCGCCTCATTGAAGAAGTGCCCGGCCTCAAGCTCGTCTTCGACACCGGCAACCCTGTTTTCCAGCGCGACCGTTCCAAGGCCAACGACGAAGGGACCTTCCCCTGGCAGGATCCGTTCGAGTTCTGGGAGAAAGTTCGCGATCACGTCGTGCACATCCACGTGAAGGACTGCCAGAATCCCACCGCCGACGGTGTCGAGCCTGTTTACAATATGCCCGGCGAAGGCCTCGCTCGCGTCAAGGACATCCTGACTGATGCCTATGATCGTGGTTATGACGGCTGGGTCGCCATCGAGCCTCACGTCGCCACCGTCTTCCACATTAAGGAAGGCGAAGAAGTCGACTGGGACCAGTGCTACACCAGTTATGTCGATTACGGCC